>OIXY01000075.1_pt1 | contig 27630 bp, 29 predicted proteins | sample 1588051 | NCBI WGS metagenome assembly OIXY01 (sample SAMN03283247) | human gut metagenome | biome: human-associated habitat; material: feces | host: Homo sapiens | place: Peru | collected 2012 | reverse complement strand
ACGTTAATTAACTCCCTCATTTTCAAACGATTACGTTAGAATTAACAGAGTATTGTTATTTGGGGTGACATATCTTAAAAGTTTTGGTGACTGTGGCTTGGTATGGAGGTCACAACTATTAGGATCCCCCATTGATTGTAGTTTAATTCGAGGACTTGCAGAAATGAGTCTTGGCGTTTTACTTGCTTATATATACGAACAAAAATATACTATATTGTATAGACATAGGCATTGCGTTAGTGTAATGGGATTGACAGGACTGATTGGTATGATATTAATAGCCTTTTCACATAACAACTATGATACATTGTCATTATTCTTAATACCAATGATCATTTTGGCTTGCATGCACCCCAAAACTCTATTCACTATAATTTTAAGAGATAAAATTTGGGCATGGTTTGGAGGAATGTCAATGCACATGTTTTTTATTCACACTTTTGTAGCTACATTATATTATATCATAGCATATAGAATTTCATTAATGGAAGAATTACCTTTAACAATTTCTCTTGTTTGTTATCTTTTTTGTGTGTTTTTAGCAGGAGCGGCTTTACAAATAATTTCAGATAAATTGTATAAAAGAACATTCAATAAATAAAACTTATATTTTGATTATATTTTATGAAAACCCCGATAGTATACACACTGATTAGCTCCGAGAAAGATTACTTCTTGGAGGAGTTGTGGGTGTCGCTCTATTCTCTTCGCCAGTTTCATCCTGAGGTGACGGTCAACGTGTTGGTGGATGAGCCGACGAAGAAGTACGTGGAGAGATTCCCTGAGCTTTGCGGCATGATAACTAACATCGTTGTTGTGCCAGTGCCGGAGAACTATAACGCCAAGCAACGTTCACGAGTTATCAAGACCACGGTGCGCAACGTGATTGACGGTGCATACCTCTTCATTGATACGGATACGGTTATCTGCAAGCCGTTGGATGACATTGACAATCTTACTTGCGATATTGCAGCTGTGCCCGAAGAGCATCTTATGCTTAAAGATTTAACGTTCTCTCCTGTGAATGGAATTAAAAATCTATTTGGTGTTGATATCTCTGATTCAAAGTATTGGTTCAATAGTGGAGTAATGTTTGTTGCAGACAACCCTACAACAAGAGAGTTTTACAAACTATGGAATCAGAAATGGGAGTATTCATGTTTTGTAAAAGGAAACAGTCAAGATCAGCCTGCTCTTTCTGTTGCAAACAAAGAGAGCAATATGTTGATATCAGAGCTTCCTGGAATATACAACTCTCAGGTGGCGATGTCCTTAAAATACTTTGCTGATTCAGCGATCGTTCACTGGTGGCACATGAGTTTTATAGAGAACCAGGACTATTCTCCGTTCTTCAGCTTGCAGATATACAAAGATGTGAAGACTGCGAAAGGTCTCACGGCAGACATCAAAGAACTCATAATGCATTGCAAGCAGAGTTTCGTGTCGCCAACTATGCCCGTAGGAAAAGAGCATATCTATTTTCTTTTCTCTCCGGCAGGTAAAATCTTCAATAGAATCTACAAAGAGGGTGGGGCAGCAAGTTTCTTAATGAACAAGTGTGCCGCTATCTTGGAAAAGATTCATAAATACACAAAGAAAAAATGATTTCAGTAGTAATACCTTTATATAACAAGGAGGCGTCTATAGCACAGTCTTTGAAGAGCGTGCTCTCACAAGAGTACGACGATTTTGAGGTTGTTATAGTAGATGATGGTTCTACGGACGGATCGGTTGGCGTTGTTGAGGCTATAAACGATCCGCGCATCCGACTTATAAAGCAGGAGAATGTCGGACCGAGCAAGGCTCGTAACACAGGTGTGAAGAATGCTAAAGGCGAGTGGATACTGTTTCTTGATGCAGACGACGAGATGTTGCCTGGCGCTTTAGAGTATTTTGCTAAGAATATAAATAAGCATAACGATACCTCTTTCATATTTGCACCCTTCTACACTTCACGATGTGGAAACAAGACATTAGCATGTAAATATCAAGAGGGGATGGTTGAAAACCCTTACAAGGAGCATTTCTTTGGTAGAATTCTACCACGAACGGGCGCATTTGTATGTACCAGAGAATTATGTTTTAAAGAGCCTTTTGATGAGAATATACGCCGTTTTGAAGATCTGGAATGGTTGTATAGAATCTATAAGCATACAATAATATATAAGGTGTCTAAACCCGTTTTAACAACTAACATAGACTTCTCCGCTGCCTCTCGTGCCCGTAAAGACATAAAAGAAGATTTCTTGGGGCATCTTGATTTCAAAGGCAAATCGTTTTGGGAGAAGATGGCGTTGTATGCGCTTTATCTTGGTGAGCGCAAATACTATCCAGAGCAATGCAGAAAGCTGTATCCTGGGCTGCATCGCAGATACGATTGGTTGTTGCTGTATAAGTTAATTCACTTTTTAAAATAGAATGACAAAATTATTAGCAATAATAAAGAGGTTGCCAGTTTTAAGTCATCTGCTCCTCTATTTATGGCAGAAACGACATAATGGGGACAAGGTTAAGTTTGGGTTCTCTTCACACATCTCTTATAGATGTAAGTTTGAGGGAATGAACATGGTCGCTAAAAAAAGCTCTTACTTTGGTTCAATGGGATACGGAAGCTATGTCGGACACGAGTGTAACGTGAGTGCTGATATCGGAAGATTTACTTCTGTTGGACCTCATTGTACATTCATCAATGGACAACATGCATATAAAGCTCCATATGTTTCAACATCTCCATTGTTCTTCTCGCTGTCTAATAATCGTAATCCACAAAATAAGACGTTTGCTAAAGAACAGACGTTTGATGAGTTTCGCTATTATGACAAAGAGAAACAACTAGTAAACAAAATTGGTAGTGACTGCTGGATAGGTCTTGATGTCACTCTCATTGGTGGGGTTGAGATACATGACGGCGCAGTAGTCTTAGCACATGCTATAGTTACAAAGGATGTTCCGCCATACGCAATTGTAGGAGGAACACCTGCAAGAATCATAGGCTATCGTTATGATGAAGAGACTATAGAGTTTTTGCTAAGAACCAAATGGTGGAATAATCAGCCAGAGTGGTTTGAGGAAAACTGGATACTTTTGAATGATATTGATAAATTGAAAAAATACTATGGTGAATAAGGAAAGAACAATTAGCCTTGTTTCTTTTGCAGATAGACGTTATCGTAATGCATTGAAACGAATGGCAAAGAATACGGAAAAGTTTCCATTTACCGAACGGCATTTTTGTGACGAAACCAATAGCCTTGACCAATCTTACTGGCGTAAGTTGAAACCATGGCTTTATCGTCGTGGCTTCGGATATTGGAAATGGAAGGCTGACATTGTGAAATCATTCTTCGATAAGATGAGTGATGGCGACATTATTGTCTATACAGATGGTGGTATTGTCTGGAATAATTCTGACAAAGCCCTCGAAAGATTTCAGGATTATTTGGATATGCTAACATTAGAAAAACCAATTTTGGCTTTTCAAGAACCTTATATAGAGCAGGAGTGGACAAAGGGCGATTTGTTGAAAGCTGTCGGTGTTTATGATGACGATGCTTTTATTGGTACAAATCAGCTTTGGGGTGGTTGCTTTATGTTGATGAAGTCTCCTGTTTCTGAGAAGTTTTTGAATGATTGGATTGCTCTTAACAATCTTTCGAAAGAATTGATAACAGACAAGCGCTCAATAGTAGCTAACAAACCGGGCTTCAAGGAGCATCGTCACGATCAGAGTACGTTCTCACTTACTGCAAAACGATACCCTCATACAGAAATCTCTTGGAAGGAAACGCACGTAGAAGACAGCAACTGCTTAAATGTAAATGCAGCGAATTGCAGTAGTCCGATACTTGCAAAGCGTACTAAAGAGATTGGACGTCCGAAATCTGAGATTATAAAGAACAAGTTGTTGCGTCCATGGCGTATGTTCTTGAATTTTTATTTCAGAAGAATAAGAGATTATGAATTTGCAGGCACTAAGTATCCTTGGTAAGCGCTTCTTTTACCTTTATAGTGTTATGATGGTGAATATGAAAAGTTTTTGGAGTTATATAAAATGGTTTGTTGGTAAGGTTTGGGCATACGTTACAATACCATTTTTGACTTTTTGGAGCCGTAAATATTTGATTCGTTCTGTTCTGTGGTTTATATTTACGGTAGGTCTTTCCTTGATAGGTACTATTGCCAATATCATAAAAATTGCCTTCCTAAATATACCAAAGATAGATGAAAAATACACCTTTTGGGACAGAGTGGTTTATTCTGTAAGTCAAGATTGTAAGTCTGGAACATTCTATACTTTTGCTATTGTTTTAGTAGCCTCGATGTTATATCCTTTGTTTGAGGGTTTTCTGAAACATGAGTTTAATTATATAAATGCAAGAGTCTTGTCCATTATTGCAGCCTTGCTTTTGTTGGTCTTTGGAGGTATGTTTTATTCTTTCTCTTCAGTTGGCAATAAAACTTTTATAGAGTCTGGCGAGCTTATTTCTTATGTAGATTGGTATCAATTTGGCTTTTTATTGCTGGCTATCATTGTTGCGTCTTATTCTTTTAGTGTTGGTTTGATGATAGAAGACAAAGATAATCCACATCCGGAAATTGACGATTTCGCTGATGTGGATTCGCAAAACGTAGAGAGACTAAAGGAAAAGGTTAAAAAGTCAGTTGATGGAATTGATAATGTTACAATTTAATTATGGATTCAGAAAACAACATTTTGAAGTATTCTATTTTGGAGGTTGAACAACCTATTGGTACTTTTTATTTAGCATCAATACCAGCAAATGTCTTGCTCCGCACGGTTAAAAGTGCTAGACGTTCTTTAGAAGAAGGAGTTCAGAGAGATCCAAGTAAAAGTAGAATAAGGGAAATTGCGAGTTTCTGCTCAAATAAAGATGCAGTTTTCCCTACCCCAATCATTGTTAGTGTGGAAGAAGATAAGGCTTGGCTGGATGGTAAGAAAATTTGCTTCAAGGATAATTGTTTCATGGGTGACATCCTTGATGGTCAACATCGCTTGTTGGGTTTGCAAGATTCTGATTATGCAGGAGGGTTTATGTTGCCAGTTGTCTTTATGTTTGACTTGAATTCAGAAGAGAAGGCTTACATTTTTTCAATTATTAATAGTAAGCAGACAAAAGTAAACTCTAGTTTGTTGTATGATTTATTTGGGCTTACAGAAAAACGTTGCCCTCAAAAAGTTGCACATGAATTAGCACGTTCAATGAACAGCTTGGAAACTTCACCTTTTTATAATCGATTGAAGATGCTAGGAAAGAAAAATGAGACTCAGGAAAATGCAACATTATCTCAAGGTATTTTTGCTCAAAGTGTAATGATGCTTTATTCAAAAAGCCCCGAAGATGATAAGAGAAAAATGTATGCTTCAATAGAGTTAGTAGATGATGGGACTCCTTTGCGACGTTATTTCTTAGATGAAAGAGATGATGTTCTCTTAAAGGTCGTCTTGAATTGCTTTTCGGCATTGCAAGAAGTTTTCAGAGAAGAATGGGAAAAACCACATGAGAATATATTATGGAAATCAACAGGCTTTAGAGGAGTCATGAAATCTTTGCCAAGGCTTATTCAAAAAGGCATCGGGTATAAAGTATTGACTAAGGAATATTTTAGCCAGTGTTTCAGGGCTTTTAAAACTGCTTTGGGAAATAAAAAACTGACATCAGATAACTATGGGTCAGGCGAAGCTGCTCAAAATCAGTTGTCAAAAGAAATATTGAATGTGTTGGATACTTTTCAATACCAAACATCATAGCAAGCAACTGATTTCCGCAAGTGAATGCTTCACATAGCGGTTTTCATCATACTTGTCAAAAATGGCGAAACTTGTTATTATCGAGAAATTCTATCAATTGGGCGAAAACGTATTTGTCTTTGTTCATCGTGCAGTATCATTGCTAACTGCAAAAGTACACATTAAAAACGTCGCACCCATGAAAACTCTTGAAAAAGATAGTATTTCAATTAATTCAAAGAGCGATTAGTCCACTTTAACGGGGCTGTAGTTTGAAAGTTTATAAATTAAGCAAGTTTAATACTGAAATTATGGCTAAACAAAAATATAATTTAAAATATTACAATTTAAAGCCTAAACGCAAAATCAATGGTTGGACTCTTATTAGCCGTTTAGGCAAAGGAGGAAATGGTGAAGTTTGGAAATGTCGTAATGCGAATAATGAAGAATATGCCATCAAGTTTCTCCGGTTAGTACGTGGTGATTCGTATAAACGTTTTTATGATGAAGTTGTGTTTATGAAACAGTATGCTGGAACAATGGGAGTGATTCCTATTGTTGACAAGTATATTCCTGAGTATTCAAAACGTTATAGCAACTTGGATTTACCATTCTATTATGTAATGCCGCTTGCTTCACCAATAGAGAAGTTGATTGATAAAATGCCTTTTGATGGAAAAATAGAAGTAATAAAGAGCCTACTACGTATGCTTACAGAACTTCATTCCAAAGGTATTGCTCACCGTGATATAAAGCCTGCAAACATTATGCTATATAATGGAGAGTATGTGCTCTCTGATTTTGGCTTGGTTTTCTTTCAAAACAAAACCTTTAAGACTCCTCCAGGTTCAAAATTAGGCGCAAGAACTACGATTGCTCCTCAGATGCAGCGGGATGCAGTGACGGCAGATAAGTATAAAGCTGATGTTTATTCTATGGCTAAGACCATTTGGATGATACTTACAGAAGATCTGAAATCCTTTGATGGTCAATACAAAATTAATAGCGCTTTTGGGTTAAGGCAATTAATGACTGAAGAAGGTGTTTATTGGTATCCTTTGGAAAAAATGTTGATTCGATGTACAGATTTGAATGAATCTGCAAGACCTTCGGCTGATGAATTAGAAAAAGGCTTTATGGAATGGCTTGATATTAATGGCAACTGGGAACGCCAAAATTTGATACAATGGCAGGAGGTTCAAGAACAGTTGTTTCCTTCGTATGTCCCAAGCCATGCAGAATGGACGGATGTAGACGATATTGTTTCTGTCCTCAATCTTGTTGGTCAATATGATAGCTTGAATCATCTGTTTTTCCCTGATACAGGAGAATTGGATTTGACCGGTGCTTCAAAATCTTATGAGCATGGTTGCATGGAGTTACATTTCGAAGAACTTGTTTATATTGTAAAACCCAAGTGTTTGTTCTATGAGTATATAGAGAACACTTGCGAATGGAATTATTTCTATCTTGAGTTAGATGAACTGAATGCTGTTACACCTAATTTTCCGATTGAATGTTATGCAGAGGAACTTTGCGAAATGACGCCATTGGAATACCACCCTTTGGAGGTTATGGAAAATATGAGCCAACAGGATTATGTGAGATTAAGACCAAGGCATATCGTTCGATTTTTGAAAGGGAGTCTTGTGGTATTTCATAAAAACTCCATATATAATCGTAAGATTGCGAAATACCAAGGTGAACATAGTATATACACAGCTAGTGATTTCCGTCAATATATTGTACAACTAGCAGATGAGTATATGGTGAAACCATGATGTTCTTAAAAAAAACAATTTGAAAAATAATGAAACAACGTATTGATTATATCGACCGAATGAAGGGCATGGCAATCTTCTTGGTTGTCATGGGACATGTGTACGGAATGGTTTTCAATCAGAGTGAGGTTGTCACATACAAATGGATCAGCAGTTTTCACATGCCTTTGTTCATGTTCTTGAGTGGTCTTGTTGCCTGCTCAGGTGTTGTGGCTCCGTATTGGGGCGTTAGAAAACTGGGCAAGAAGTTGAAAGGACTGCTGTTGCCATTGGTCGTGTTTGGAATGTGTTTCACCATGACCTTCTCCAAAGACTTTTTGACTGGCTTGATTGGCTTTCTTGAATCGCCAAACAAGAACGGCTACTGGTACCTGATGACCTTGGCTGTATTCTATGTGTCGCTTTCGCTGTATCGCTTGAATGTCAAGCAAAAGTGGTATGTGGATGCAGCATTGGCAATTTTCTTGTGTGGGGGGTACTTCGTACTATGGAAATATACAGCACAGACGAAAGACTACTTCTGTCTGCTGAATTGCGGTAACTTTTATCTGTTCTTTATGCTTGGCGTTTTCACCACAAAGTACCGGTTGTTGGAAAAGGCGAAGAATGCCAACTGGCTGTTCTCTATCTGCATCGTGCTGTATGCAGTCTTGTTCTGCGTAGAGATGCCGATACATGCTTTGGATAGCTTGAACAGGCATATCTTCATGCCGTTCTGCATGGTGTTTGTCATTGTGACCTTGTTTATGGCACGTCATGGCGAGACGTCGCGCTTCGAACGTATATTAGACTATGTAGGCAAGAGAACTCTTGATGTGTATGTCCTCCACTATTTCTTTATCAGCGTTGTTCATCTGCAAGACGTGGGTAAATACATGGAGGAATCGGACAATAGTCTGCTGATGTTTGTATTGGCAGTCGGCTTAGCTACAGTCATTACAGCTTTGTCTGTTGGCGTAGGAAATGTACTTCATAAAGGACGGCTGATTGAAAAATTGGTTTATGGAAAATAACAAAAAAACAATAAAGGCGGTGGCTCCTTTCGCTCACCCCGGTTTCTTGAACTTCAAGCAGGCGCCGTTTGCGGCCTGGGTAAGAAATGGGGGGCTGGTGGCGCAGGAACACTATCCTCCTCGATGGCTGCACGGAGCGGCGTACCGATGGGAGCTGCCTACGATATGGAAGAGTAGGAAGGAGGCGCGACTGAGGTTCGTTGAGCCGGTGTCGCTTTCGTTCGACTCGTTCCCCGATTATGCGAGGTACGAGGTTGTGCCGATGTTCTGGGACTGCTGGTCTCGCTACTTCGAGAAGACTTGCCGATGGCTGAGAAAGCACGGGGTGAGGACGGCGATATTTTCTTCGCGTCAGACTGCTGAGAAGATGCAGGAGCGGTTCTCGGGCAAGCACGAAGGATGGCAGAAGATAGATGTTATCTGGTGTGCTGAGGCTGTAGACGAGTCGGTTTATCAGAAGGGCAAACTTCTGAATGACAGAAAGATTGACTTGCTGGAGTTCGGACGGTCGAACGATAAGGTGGTCAGTTCGGCGAAACTGGCTGGTGTGGAGATCGATGGGGCGCCGCTGCAGCATGTCTGCACGAAGCAGAACGGCAAGTTCATCTTCACCAACGAACAGCTTTACGAGGCGATGGGCGACGCGAAGGTTACAATCGCCTTGCCACGTAGCATGACGCAGCCGGAGATTGCGGGCGACATCGAGACGCTGACGCAACGCTATTGGGAGTGTATGTTCTCACGGATGGTGATGGTGGGCCATGCGCCGCAAGAACTCGTCGACTTCATAGGGTATAACCCGGTGGTAGAACTGCGAGACGACATCTCGGCAGAAGACCTGATTGCCGATGTACTGGAACACATCGACGATTACCAACCGCTTGTAGACCGTAACAGAGAAACGGCTGAGCGGCTCGGTAGTTGGACGGTAAGAATGAAGTGGTTGATGGGAGAGTTGAACAAACGCTATATATAATATTAGTTTAGTGAAAAAATCTACCATATCTTCCAGCAAGCGCACAATGAGTTGGGTTACAACGAGATAGAGGCTGGAAGATAACTGGCAGAAGACCGTTATCTACCAGCCTATCTGCCAGCCACAGACACATATCTTCCAGCTGCAGGCATGCAACTATCAGCAGATATACAGTGCGCATATCGTTACTGCTATGCGAGACTGTTGTTACCGCGGTGCAAAAATGATGTTACAGCATCGGGGGAATGGTGTTTTCTCGCTGCGGTAATGGCTTTACCACGTTGTGAAAGATGTGTTGTCGATGTACGCTGGTACATAAACATCTAAGATAAATTAGAAATATTCAAAAATATTGTGTATCTTCGCAGTATAAATGTAAACAAAGAGGCTATATGTATATATCAAGGATAAAACTATTTAATTGGAAAAACTTCCACGATTGTGAAGTTGCGCTTTCGGAACGTTGTTTCATTGTAGGAGCAAACGCTACCGGAAAGTCTAATTTCCTGGACGTTATCCGCTTTATGCGTGACATAGTAAAGCAGGGAGGCGGATTGCAGGCTGCGGTTGCCCTCCGTGGCGGATTGAAAAAGATACGTTGCCTCGCAGCCCGACAAAGAACGGAAGTATGTATAGATGTGGACATCTGCGAAAATGGGCAAAGCAGTCCGAAATGGCGATATTCGTTGGAACTGTCGAACAAAGGCGGCGGAATACAAAAGCCATACCCTTTAGTTAATCGTGAGATAGCATACAACTATTATACCAAAAAGACGGTACTTGATCGTAAGTACAATAGCAAAGGCGAGGATTCAGAAACCTTGAAGTTTACCCATCTTGAACAACCGACAGCTAATGCTGAGTTCAGGGAGATTAAGGAGGTGTTCCAGACTACCGAATATCTGAACGTGATTCCACAATTTGTAAGGGATGCCGACTCTGTGATGTTATCGTCAGGAATGGAGGATTATTTCGGACGTAATTTCATGGAACGTCTTTCTCTGCTGAATACTGCAACACGCAATAAGTATCTTAAAATAATCAACGAGGTACTTCTCACGGCTGTTCCACAATTGGAAAATCTGTCGTTTGTGAAGGACGAGAAAGGCGTTCCTCATATCGAGGCTAAATACAATCATTGGAGGGCTAAAGGCAGCAAGCAGAACGAGAAAATGTTCTCGGATGGAACCATACGTCTCATCGGTTTTCTGTTTGCCATGTTAGACGGCAGCGGCATTATTCTTTTGGAAGAGCCTGAGACGAACTTGCATACTGCCATCATTGAGGCGATACCAGAGTTTATTGCTAAGGTGCAGCGCAACAAGAAAAGGCAGGTCATCATAACAACCCATAGTTACGAGATATTGTCAAATCCGGGAATACGAGCCGACGAACTTGTTATCTTGCGTCCGACATCAGAAGGAACGGTTGCTAAAAACGCCAAGACGGACAATACCGTCAGTGCAATGCTTGACGCAGGTCTTTCTGCTGCCGATGCCGCAATGTCTGAGACAAAGGCGCAGAATGTAAACGATATTGGTAACGTTGTACTTTAAACCGTATAAGGCATGACAGAAGTTTTTATTGTGGGTGAAGATCCGGTTACACAAGAAATATCGGAGGGCAAGTCGTGTAAAGGTCGTGAATACAATTCTGCATTATTGCCATATATACGCACAAAGTGGAATGCAGAGAATGCGCGTAAAAATTCATACAGCTTAGACAGAACTATATTACGCATTCAATCTCTTTTGGCTGGAAGATAGACTGGAGGATTCGGGCTTTTTAAGAAAATCTACCAGCCTTTATGTGGCTGAAATGCAGTAGGTTATAGGGATGCTGGGAGATATTGGAGATTTTTTTGCGTAACTGATTTGTTTTAAAGAATAAAGTAAAATGATACCAAAAATTATACATTACTGCTGGTTCGGACGCAATCCGTTGCCCGAACTGGCGCAGAAGTGCATTGCTTCATGGAAGAAGTATTTGCCTGATTATGAGATAAAGGAGTGGAATGAGGATAACTTCGATGTTAACATCATTCCGTATACGGCAGAGGCGTATGCCATGAAGAAGTATGCTTTTGTGAGCGACTATGCCCGCTTCTGGATTCTGCATAAGTATGGCGGCATCTACTTCGATACAGACGTGGAGGTGATACGCCCGATTGATGACATCATTGCCCGTGGCAACTTTATGGGTTTCGAGACCGATCCGAATCCTGCAAAGAGCGACGCGAACGAAGGAAGCGTCGCCCCCGGCCTCGGCCTGGGGGTAAACCCCGGCCTCGTGATAATAGAAAAAATGATGCACTATTACGACGGGCAGCATTTTGTGCATGAAGCGGTGATGAAGAATCAGATAACTGTGGTGCATATAGCAACCAAGGTGCTGCAAGATAATGGGTTGAAGAATGTGGTTGGTATTCAGGAAGTTGCAGGTTGCTACATATACCCGGCAGAATATTTCTGTCCTATAAATGTTACGACGGGTCGTATTCATGTAGAGAATAACACTCGTACCATACACCATTATGCAGGAACATGGGTGGACAAGAAATTCTCGCTGAAGGAGTTTGTGAAACGTCTTCTGCCAGAGAAACTGTTACTTTCTATTTTTTCGTTGAAAGCTAAACTAAAAAACAAATAACAATGAAAGGTATTGCACGTTTTTTTACTCTTTATTGGATTGTTTATTTCCCCACGTGTATCGCATACAACGACTTGCCCGGCTTCTCGAGTATAGACGAGGCTATGACAATTTTGTTGTTTCTGTACACAATAACGAAGTTCGGTTCTCGATATACAAACAGAAAACCTTGGAATGAATTTTTCGTTTGTATTAGTATCATGGCGTTTTATGTAGGATACTCATTGATGTTCGGAGCCAATGTTGCTGAATCTGTCTGGCTTGACTTGATGCAGGAGATACGTCCATATACCATTATCTTCTGTACGTGGATTCTGAATCCGCAATTCACGAAGAAGCAGAAGAAATGGATGTTGGCAACAATGGTTATCACACTCTTTTCTTGGATATTCTATCATCCAGAGTCATTACAAAGTGAAAATGCAGAATTCCCCGTACTTGGTCAGTTGGCAATTTGTACTGGTATGGCTTGGTATCTGCTCGCTGAGCCTATAAAGCGAAACCGATATATCGCCTTGGCACTGGTGTTGACGGGTATGATAGCTCCAAAGTTCAAGTTTATGGGAGAGGTGGTCTGCTTCATTGCCTTTATCTTCTTCTTGAAGAAGCGCCTTAACTTCAAGTCCCCAAAGACAATAATTTATTGCGCTATCGTCGTGTCAATTATCCTGACTGTAACGTGGACAAGATTCGATGGTTATTATGTTTCGGGATTGAGTAACGATGAATTAGCCCGTCCGATGACATACAAAACTTCTATAAAGATGTTGTATGATTACTTCCCGTTTGGCTCAGGCATGGGTAGCTTTGCTTGTAACGGCGCATGGCAGTATTATTCGCCGTTATATTATAAATATAAACTGAATGATATTTGGGGACTTGACGAAGGCGGTGGTTTTATATGTGATGCTTATTACCCTACATTGGCACAGTTTGGTATTGTTGGTGTGTTCTTCTTCCTTTGGTTCTGGAAGCGCCGCATGTCGGCTATCAACGTCATCGTAGATATGCGCTATTATCGTGTGGCGATGATTACCATCTGCTGTCTTGCCATCGAGCAGACTGCCGACTCGTCGTGGCTCTCGGGTAAGGGTATGGGCTATTGTATGCTTCTCGCATTGTGTCTGAACGCAAACAGGAATTTGCAGAATCAAGTGAAGAGTAGAAAAAGAATTGTTAATCGCGAACCTGCTGCATAATAGACTGATCATGACGAAAGTTTTAATGGTTGGCTCTGCGGAGCAGAGTGGGGGCGGAGTGGCAAGTGTGCTGCGCCTGATGAAGCAGATGCCGTTTTGGGAGAAGTATCGATGCGGATGGCTCGGCACGCAGATACAGCGCAGCTATGGCGTGAAGCTGTGGTATGCGCTGAAGGCGTACGCTAAGGCGCTGTTCACGATATGGGGGTATGACATCGTGCACTTCCATACCGTGCCCGACAAGATTTGTCTGATTATTCAGATGCCGGTGCTATTGCTGGCACTAATGGGCAGGAAGAAGATTGTGATGCACATACACATGGGCAACCAGCTGGAGGACCATACGCAGAACAAATTGTTCATATGGTGTCTGAACAGGGCTGACTGTGTGGTGCTCTTGGCGAGGAAATGGCAGAATCTGTTTTGCAGAATGGTTACCTTAACTGAAAGAACTGCAAGTAAACGTTAAAAACAGAAATAAAATTTGCTGAAAATTTGCAAGTTATTGATAAAAGTACTAACTTAGTTTTATAATCAATAAATACAACCAAGTTATGAGCATATACTTAAAGTCTATTCATATTAAAAAACTCTTTCATTTATCAGGCATTGACATCAATGTCTGTGAAGCAGGTAAGATGAAACATTTGTTGATTACCGGTCCAAATGGTACTGGTAAGACCTTGTTGTTGGGGGCAATTGTGGATTATCTTGAAAAAATCGCAAAAGATTCTGACTTGTCGTTTTTAAATTATGAGAAGTCTTTAAAAGATAATGAAAGATTTTTGGCTTCAGCTAAAACAAATGAAGAGAGAATTAAGTGGCAAAAAGGGGTCGAATATTGGACTAAACTAATAGAAAATTTATCTGGTAAGGTAAGTTTATCTCTGAACGAGGTCGAGTTACTGCCTAAAGCAATTTCGGATAAGCAATTTCTGTTGGCATACTATGGCGACCAAAGACGTTCTGAGTTTAAGGAGGTCAAGAGCCCAGAGAAGCCAAATTTGGAATATCGTGACATCAAAGTCAACAAAGTGGGTGAATTCATCAAGTTCTTGGTGGACTTGAAGGTGCAGCGTGCTTTAGCGGATGGTGAAAATGCTAAGGAATATGCCCATGAGATAGACGAATGGTTTGGGGTATTTCAGAATATCCTTCGTCGTTTGTTTGAGGATGACGAATTGAACTTAGAGTTTGATTTCAAGACTTATGCTTTTTACATCCATTCATATGGCAAGAAGTTTAAGTTCACAGAGTTGTCGGCAGGCTATTCGGCTGCTCTTGACATTATCGTGGATTTGATCTTGAAGATGCAAGGCAAGGACATGTTGAAAAGAGCTTTCAATACCCCTGGCATCGTGATGATAGATGAGATTGAGACTCATTTACATCTTAAAATGCAAAGGGAGATTTTACCTTTGCTCACAACATTGTTCCCTCATATCCAGTTGATTGTGACGACTCATTCACCTTTTGTACTCAACTCCTTGAACAATGCCGTAGCATATGACTTGTTGCGCCATGAGGTAATCTCTGATTTAACAGATTACTCATACGATGCTTTGGCAGAGGGGTATTTCGGCGTGGAATTGGCATCAGGAAAGTTGCTTGAGAGTGTTGCGAGATTTGAAGAGTTGTCGCAGAAGAGTTCTTTGTCTCTTTTGGAGAAGGATGAATTGAAAAATATAGAGAGGGATTTGGATAAAATTCCTGATGCAGTTGCACCTACTATCAAAGAGCGATATTATGCAGCATTGGCAGTTATGCCAAATACAAGAAAGGAGTTTGTATGATAAAGGTATATAAATCAGATAAGGCTCCAGAAAAACTCGCAGAAGCAGGATATACTTGCGACGAAGTGAAGCAAGCGATATTGAATGATCAAAAAGACAAATGCTATCTATGTGAACGAAAGGTAACTACTGATTATCAGGTAGAGCATATTGTATCGCGCACAAATAACAAAGAAAAGGTGAACGAATGGGAGAATCTATTTCTCGCTTGCAATTATTGCAATGACCGCAAGAAGCATTACTATGATGATATTCCCTTGCCTAATCAATTGGAGTTTGAGAATGTAATATCTCAAACGATCAATTTGAAGGCTCAAAAGGCTGACTTCCGCATAAGTAAAATCAATCCCCAGTTGGCCAAACTAAAAGAACTATTGGATAAGTTGTTCAATGGGAAAGGTATCTGTCGTAACTTGATGGAAAATCGTTTTTGGAATGACTTTATGAGTGTTTATCGCAATTTCTTGCGAAGGGTTGCAGCTTATAAAATAGATCCTACCGAGGAAAACAAACAACTTGTCATTGAGGAATTGTCTATAGAACAGTCTGCCTTGGGATTTAAGTATGCTTTTTTGAACAGGGATGCGGAACTATGGAGTGAATTTCAAGATTATTGTAAGTGGAACAAGTAGTATTTGAAAAGATATTAATAGAAAACAATGATACCCAAAATAAGACATCTTTGTTGGCTATCGGGTGATTATTATCCTGCCGAAATTCCATAGAAGTTCATCAAACCTCCAATAGCTACTGTGCCCATAATTATGCTGGAAATTGGCAAAAGTCGGTACAAGGGAAATCCATAAAAAGCTTTTTGCCAAAATGGATTGTCAATTTAATCTATGTTGTAGGGCAAAGAACGTGGGCACGTAATAAATACTGTAGGTTTCAAATTCCATTTGGGAAAAGATATATGTATGGCTACTTATAATGGTGGCAAATATGTGGCGCAAGAGGTTACATTTCATAGATGAACCTTGCGCTATACACAGATGGACTGGAACCCATAACGTTTCGAGTTTTACGAGTAATAATCACCAACCACCACTGTTTGTAAAAATGTGGTTTAGAATCAACACCTATGCTTCCGTGATATGGAGAAGTATTGTGAGAAAATAGTTTTTTTTGTAATCAATGTCTAAAGTTTTAATGGTTGGCTCTGCTGAGCAGAGTGGTGGAGGCGTAGCGAGTGTGCTGCGCCTGATGAAGACAATGCCTTTCTGGGAGAAGTACCGATGCGGATGGCTCGGCACGCAGATTCAGCGCAGCTATGGCGTTAAACTGTGGTACGCGCTGAAGGCGTACGTGAGGGCGCTGTTCACGATATGGGGTTATGACATTGTGCATTTCCATACCGTGCCCGACAAGATTTGTCTAATTATTCAGATGCCGGTGCTATTGCTGGCACTAATGGGCAGGAAGAAGATTGTGATGCACATACACATGGGCAACCAGCTGGAGGACCATACGCAGAACAAATTGTTCATATGGTGTCTGAACAGGGCTGACTGTGTGGTGCTCTTGGCGAGGAAATGGCAGAATCTGTTTGAAACGCTTTTCCCAAGTGTAAAGGCGAAGACGGCTGTGATATACAATGCCTGTCAACCTACGCCTGCTGTGGACTACTCAATCAAGGAAAAGAGTATCATCTTTGCGGCGCACCTGGACGAGAACAAGCGTGCTGACTTGCTGCTGCAGGCGTGGAAACAGCTGCGCTGCGATTACCCCGACTGGCACGTCACGATTATGGGCAACGGCGACGTGGAGGGTTACAGCCGCTTGTGCCACGATATGGGGCTTGACGATTGTGTGACGTTTACGGGTTACATAACGGGTAAGCAGAAGGAGGATGTTTGGAACAAGGCGAGCATCTATTGCATGTGCTCGCGCCATGAGGGGTTTCCGATGGTGGTGTTGGAGGCTTGGGCAAGAGGCATCGCCGTGGTGACGACGCCGGTGGGCGGTCTGCCCGATGTGATAGAGGAGGGCAGGAATTGCCTGACGTTCCCGTTCGGCGACGCTGAGGCTCTGGCAGAACAGCTGCGCCGTCTGATTGAGTCGCCGGAGCTGCGCATAAGCATGGCAGAATACTCGAAAACGTTCGGCGAGAAGGTGTTCGCACCGGAGAGAATCAGTGAGAGTGTGGATGCATTATACAAGGAAATATTGAAATAGTATTACACTTGCAACCTCCGTTTAAATCGGTTGTTAAAATATACTCCCACAGATGGCAAGGATTTACACGGAGCACGCTGCTTAGGGATATGACAACGGATTAATCGGATTAACTAGTATTATTGAAAACAGAAATCGCTGGGATATTCTGCAGCAGTAAACCCCGTTTAATCCGTTAAATCGGTTGTTAAAATATACTCCCACAGATGGCGCGGATTTACACAGAACACGCAGCTTAGGGATATGACAACGGATTAATCGGATTAATCTGTGTTCTTGAAAACGGAAATCGTTGGGATATTCTGCAGCAGTAAACCCCGTTTAATCCGTTAAATAGGTTGTTAAAATATACTCCCACAGATGGCACGGATTTACACGGAACACGCTGCTTGGGGAAATAACAACGGATTAAGCGGATTAAACGGATTCACTTGCTGCGTAATTATCGGATTCTGTGGAAGATGTCGTTTTTACTATGATGGTGCACTTGAGACAAGTGCACCCCCTAATAGATGTCTAACGTCTGTGGTGAACTGTGGAATATAATACACGCTAAATTTGTGGATAAGAAAATAAGGTATAGAATATGTTGTTGAGAATATTACAAAAGATAAGTTTGGTTCCTTCTTATTTATGGGATGCAATGTGGGTGCCGGTGTGGAAGCACGGCATGAAGCATTGCGGGAAGAACGTGTATCTGCGTCCGATGTCGTCGGACATAAAGGGATTGTGGAACCTTTCGATAGGCGACGGTACGTCGATACCGAAGGGCAGCACAATCTACTGCACCGATGCGCCATGCACCATAGGCAAGAAAGTGCTCTTCGGTCCGCACCCGACGATTATCACGGGCGACCACCGCATAGACGTGCTTGGAAAGTACATTGCTGACGGTAGAAGAGAAGTTCGTGAACGGCGAGAACCAGTACGACCAGCCCGTGACGATAGAGGACGATGTGTGGTGCGGTGCCAACGTAACGATACTGAAGGGCGTGACGATAGGACGCGGATCGGTGGTGGCTGCAGGGGCAGTGGTGACGAAGTCGTTCCCGCCGTATAGCATCATCGGCGGTGTGCCGGCAAAACTGCTGAAGATGCGATTTACGGAAGAGGAAATCAAGAAACATGAAGAGGCATTATAATAGTATGACGCATCACTATTTGCTTACACGCTTCAACTTGGCTCTCTGGCAGGAGGACAAGAACGGACAGACGATAGATAGGGGAGAGTGGATAAGAAAACGGCTGAAGCTGTTTGAGACTTATTGCTTGCCGTCTGTTGCGGGGCAGACCTGCCAGGAGTTCCGCTGGATATTGCTTGTGGACGCTGACACGCCGGCGGATCTCAGAGAGAGGATAAAGGCGTATCGTAACGTTTGTGCGCAGATGAAATTCGTGGCGGTGAGGGCGGAGTATGCTTGTCGCTTTGCGGACATCTTTCGGCAGGTGGTGATGGCGGATGTGAAGCAAAAGGGATGGAAAGAGGGCGACCTCTGCCTGACCACCTATCTCGACAACGACGACTGTATAGCCAGGACATTTGTGGAGCAGGTGCAGAAAGAATGTGTCGGGTTCGGGTTGAGCAGAGACCAGAAGCGGTTCCTTTCGTTCGACTATGGCTTGCAGACCTTCACGCAGTTGCACCATTTCTCGACTCGCATCCATTACCCAAACAATCATTTCCTCACACTGGCGGAGTGCTTGTCTGCTGCAGAGTCGTCTCTGTCGGCTATACGCACCTGCTACGGCTTCGGCAGTCACTTTCTGCTGGAGAGGCGCGGCTTGGCAAGGGTGGCGCACATCAACAATCGTGAGCAGCCGATGTGGATAGAGATAATACACGAGGAGAACGTGGACAATGACGTGAAGATGACGTTCGACACACATGTCGTAAAGGACAAGGACTTGCTAAAACGCGACTTCTCGCTAAACGTAGATATTGACACAAACCACCGACTTGCTTTCTGCTTCAGGGCGTTGAAGCAGGTGTGGAGAAGAACGAAGAATAAGTTTAAGAATAAATGAAGCGACTGGTGATTCTACAAGTATTATCGTGAGTGGCAGTGGAAAACGTATCTCATGGCGAAGGAAATTTATTCAAAAAAAGATAGATATACTATATCTGATTTAAAAGAGTTATAGTTATGTCAGTAGCTTCAACATTATATGGTTATCACGTTCAATATCTCTATACGTTGTATAGGATGTTGGAGTCGGCTGATTCTAAAGAGGTGTTCATGCCTGAAGGAAGAGAAGATTTAGACATATATTTGTGTGGAAAAATTATTGAGACCGTACAGGTGAAATGTTATTCTGGGGCAATCGGGTATGCAGATCTGTTTTCTAAGGCAAAGTCCACTTCTTTGTTTTCTCGTGGCAAGGATAGTTTAGACGCTAATTCTGAGGTTAAGATCTCGTTTGTGGCGGTAGGGCACGGCAATGACAAGGGGTTGATTTCTGATAAATTGACCAAGGTATCGTCTCTTGTAAAGCTGCTCAAAAAAGAGGAATCTCTTCATTTGGATTATGCTTCTTCTAAGAAACTGGCTTCAAAAATCCTGTGGCAGTCTAAATCGGAAACTGAGTTGGAAAACTGTGTTGAATCTGTATTAAAGAATCGTTTTCCATCGATAGATCCTTTAATCGTAAAGGATTATTTGATTCAGTGGATTTGCTATCTTGTGATAAATAGAAAGTCTGCTACCTATTACGATTTATGTTGCCAGGTTGGGCGAATTATTGAGTTCACTGTGCGTCAAAAAGAATTCTTTACCCAATTTGGACTAACGGTGATTCCGCTTTTTCAGTCAGATTATCAAGAAGATGCTAATTCTGAAACATCTTATTATCAAGGTGTATCTGCAAAGGAAATTCATATTGCCAAGAATTATGATGTAGTAAGGGAAGAAAAGTTGCAGCAGCTGTATGATAAGCTGAAAGACAATAGTCTCGTTTTCATAACGGGTGTCTCTGGTTCTGGAAAAAGCAGTTTGGCTTATCGCTTTTTGAAGATTTGTGGCTGCCCTTTACGATATGAGATTAAGTATGTAAATCAGAATAACATATCGCAGATTATTGCTACCATCAAAGACATTTCTAAAGGTTTGAAGAGCGAAGCTTTCGTATATTTGGATGTACAGCCATACGACACTTCATGGATTCAGGTGGTAAATGAAATAGAGAATACTCCATATGTCAAATGCATAGTTACAATCCGACAAGATGATTGGAATAGATGTTTCAACAAGATAAACACAAACCTTCATTACTCTACTCTTGCAGTAGATTTAACAGAGTTTGAGGCAAAGGATATTTTTGACAATCTATGCGAAAGAGGCTTGTGTCGTATTGATATATTTGACGAGGCATGGAATGATTGTGGACACCCTCAAACATTGCTTGAATATGTGTATTTCCTGACTCAAGGTGTTCCTCTTAGATCAAGAATTGCTGGACAGATAGCCAGTCTGGATAAAGATAATGCCTTCCTCCTTCAGTATGTAGCTGTGTCAAATGTCTTGCAGGGTAATATTTCTGTGGATGCCATTCGTAACTTGTGTCATCTTTCCCCAATAGAGTTTTCTCGATGTATAGACCAGATGAAAGGTGAATTTTTTGATTATAATGATGATGGGTTTTCAGATGTTCACCCCATTAGAACTCATATCATTGTTGAAGAGATATTTAGAAATTATAGAAAAGGGTTAGAGGAGATTGGTATGGAATTGTTCGAGTATATAAATGAAAATACAAGTCCTTTGTTCCTTATGACTCTTTTAGATGAAGGTAAATATACGCCAGATTCTCTTTTAAGGGAACTGGATGGAAAGAAGATAAACTCTATGCAGGCATATATAGTGGCAAGGACTTTGGTGTGGTGTGGAATCAAGCATTATATTGATAATAATCAAGCTGCATTTGATTGGTTAAGGCAAACTGCTCCTCAGTGTTGGCAGTACTTGGTGCCTGTTAACTTTACGGAAATAGAACTTGATGAGTCTGTAGATAAAATATTTGGTATCCATATTGGAATTACTATGGATGATGTAAGGAAAAGATTTTCATCGCAAAGTGAAGTCTTTTACTTTTTACGTAGATGGCTTGATAGTTCTATTTTCTTGGAGAAACCTAACGAGTGGCGTGACTATTATTGGCTGGCAAAATTCTTAACAATATGTAATCTACAGCTCTCTTACAAGCCTAATTTCGCAGAGTTTAAGATAGAGGCTGAAAATTCGAATGATTTGGATGAAATGGCAGATGTACTTCTTGGTCTTAAACTGGCTGGTTACGATTCTACCACATATAATCAACTGGAAGAAAACTTTGTTAAGCAATTTCGAATTCAAAACAATATCTTGGAGTTTGATATCTGTGCTAATGAGGTCAAATGTCTTTCTTTCTTTGATTATTTTACTGCGGGAGAACAATGTGGAAATGGGGATATGATGCATAACATTAATATGCATCATATTGATTTGCTTAGGAAGGCCTTTCCTAATGTAGATACATATCATTCAGAAATTATAAAAGATGATATTTTTAAAGATATAGATTTGCCTTTTGAAAAACATATAAGTAGGGGAAACCTGCCGCTTGACGAAATGCAAGAACCACGCATAATGATGGTGCATCTATATGAAAGAAGCTATGTTCTTCCGTCCAGAAAGGCTTATTGTGACCAATTAATTACTTTGCGTAAACTATTTGTTGATGTTATAAAAGAATATTGGCAGGCTATAGATGAGATTCACAGGGTTGATAAAGCACACAATGTCAAAATGGACCTTGCTTATAAAAATGTGTGTGGTAAGATTTTAAATGTTAACATAGAGTTGCCTGTATCTGAAATAAATAGATTCGGATTAGGTTATGAAAAAAATAAAGAGGAGAATGGTGATGTCAAAAGTTCAAAAGATAATTTGAAGGAATTAAACTCCTTGTATTCACATTATTCTACTTGTTTGACAATCTTCTTCAGACAGTGTTACCAACCCTCACTTGGGTTTATCAATGAAGTACAAAGAATGACTATGTTATTGTCGGATGCCCAGGAAAAGATGAAAAAAATGCAAAACTTATTTCATCAGGTCTTTGATGGTTATGTTGATGCCATTGAGATAAAACAACTTGATGAAAGAGAAAATCAGCAGATGCTGTGCCTTATTACAGTTTATCATTGCTTGGCTCAAAAGCAGCCTTACGTATCTTGCAGACAATTATTAAAGCAGATAAAGCCTAAGAAGCTGGCAGATTGTCAAACATTTGATATAAATGATAATGCAAGTCAGAACAAGTCTGTATCAATTGCTGACGCGATTGAAAATTTAGAGCTGCTACGGAACATTCAGTTGAATAATATTTATAGTAGATGCCCTCATCTTGATGACTTATCTACACAAATCGTTGATAAATATCTAAAACGCTATGATGATGCTATAGATGGTATGAGAGGAAGTTATGTATGCCAAGGGATATAAGATGACAGATAACTTGGTTTCAGCTTTCTCAAAAGCCTACAATCTTAATCCTACCAAAGCTGATGTCTTGGCATATATGGCTGATGAAGTATCATTAGACCCAAATGATATTCACAAAGAACCATTGACTAAATTAAAACAAGACACTATCATACAAATGCAAGAAGGTGGTGTCTTATAATCATTAAAAAATTATGCTTAAAATCTTAATTAATGCATACGCTTGCTCGCCAGGAATGGGCAGCGAGCCAGGAATGGCGTGGAACTGGGTGAGCAATCTTGCCAAGTTCTGCGAACTGTATATCTTAACCGAAGGGGAGTTTAGGGAGAAGATAGAGGCCGTGGTGCCTACGTTGGAGCAGGGCAAGAACATGCACTTCTATTACAACCCCGTCTCGGAAGAAATACGCAAGATGTGCTGGAACCAGGGCGACTGGCGATTCTACAAATATTATCGTGAGTGGCAGTGGAAGACGTATCTCATGGCGAAGGATATTTGTTCTTCTGAGCATATTGATGTGCTGCATCAGCTGAATATGATAGGATTTCGTGAGCCGGGCTATCTCTGGAAGTTGTCGAAGGAGAATGGTGTACCGTTTGTTTGGGGACCGGTTGACGCTAAGGACAAGTTCCCCGTGGCATACTTGGATGGGGCGAGCATAAAAACAAAGCTGTTCATGCGACTGAAGAACTTCCTAACTGGCATTCAGTTGAGATATTCGGGACGTGTGCTTAAGGCAGCCCGTCAGGCTTCGGTTGTTTTCTCCGCTTCCTCAAACTCGCAGCGTTCGTTCAAGAAATACATGCGCATCGACTCGCCATTGCTTAATGAAACCGGCTGCTACGTTCAAGAGCATCCCATTACGGACAAATCGCAAAAGGAAACTTTCGATGTGCTTTGGGTTGGTAAGATGGATTTCCGCAAGCAGTTGGCTCTGGCTTTACAGACCATGGCATCTATCGGCAACAACAAGTTCAGACTACACATCGTAGGTGGTGGTGATTCGGCTTTTTATCAGCAGATGGCTGAAGGCTTAGGCATTGCCGACCAATGTGTATGGCATGGTGCGGTCAGTCACGACGAGGTGCAGAAGTTAATGCAAGCGTCGGACGTGTTCTTCTTCACCAGTGTGGCAGAAGGCACGCCGCATGTGGTGTTGGAGGCAATCGGTAACAATCTCCCCGTGGTATGTTTCGATACTTGCGGTCAGGGCGATGCCGTGAACGACAAGGTAGGCAGAAAGGTGGCTCTCTCCAATCCTGCGCAATCAGCCGCCGACTTCGCAAAGCTGCTTAACGATCTGGAGCATGACAGAAACCTGCTTAAGCAACTGTCGGAGAACTGCAAGCAAAGACAAACCGAACTGTCGTGGGAGGAGAAAGCCAAAACGATGGTGGAGTGGTATGAGAAAGTAAGATAATAAAAAATGTAAATGGTTGATGTTTGTATTCAGATATGTTTATATAATTCTAAATATTTTGTATCTTTGCAAAGTTAACTATATTGATGATTACGTTGAATAGTAATGAGATTAAGGAAACTCTTTTATAAGAATAATACGACTGGATGGAACGTTAATGAGGTACGTTTCGATAGGTTAACTCTTCTTGTCGGGGCCTCTGGTGTTGGCAAGACGCAAATATTGCGTGCCATTAATTCTTTGAAAACAATAGCTAATGGTCATTCTGTTAATGGTGCAGAATGGGAGGTTGAGTTTGTAGAGAATGGTGCTTCGTATTCTTGGAGTGGGTGTTTTGATAAATTAAAACCTAAAATTGAAGATATATATCATTTCACGGAAACCGATTGCGCAGTACTTCGTGAGACATTGCTGGTTAATAATAGAATTGTCATTGAAAGGAATAATTCTGTTATTACTTATGAAGGTAATCCAACAGTCAAGCTAGATGCAAATAAAAGTGTTGTTGATTTGCTTAAAGAAGAGGAGAATGTCGCTCCTGTTGCTAATGCTTTTCAAAAAATATATTATTTCTTAGACTCAGATGAGAGTGGCTTGAAAATATCGCCTTCTGTTGATGTTGCCCAAAAGGCAAAACTAAATGTCAAGCAGGTTAAGAAACTGAAGGGGCTGTCTCCTTTTGAAAAACTTTTTTTGCTAAAAATAAATGGGTTGGAGGAATACCAATTTATTTTGGACGACTTTAAATCTATTTTTCCATTAGTGGAGGATATAGACTTTGCTATAGGGGCTTTTTTCAATGATTTGACTATTCCTATCTTGAAAATTAAAGAGAAAGATGTTGATTCTTGGATATTCCAACAAGATGTTTCTTCTGGTATGTTAAGAACATTGTCACAAATTGTCATGTTAACATTAGCTGATAGTGGAGATGTGTTCTTGATTGATGAATTTGAAAATGGTTTAGGAGTTAATTGTATCAACCAATTGGCCGACTTAGTGATGAATCCTTCTGAGGATATTCAAGTAATTATGACTAGTCATCATCCATATATTATCAACTCTATTCCTTTTGAATGTTGGAAGATTGTTACACGTTCGGGTTGCGACGTCACTGTTCATTCTGCGGATGAACTGAATATTGGAATTCGTTCTAAGCATGAGGCTTTTATGCAGTTGCTTCAGAGTAATGCTTATAAAACAGGACGCTTATGAATCTCTATATAATAGTTGAGGGGAAGCAAACGGAAATGAAGGTCTATCCAGAATGGCTTCACTTGCTTGCCCCTCAACTGGAAAGAGTTGATGATGCTTGGGGTATTAAAACTGATTCAAATAGTTACTATCTCTTTAGTGCTGGTGGCATTCCTTCTATCTTCAATCATGTTTCTAATGCGGTGGCTGACATCAATGAAATCAATGCTTCTTGCGATGCGAAATATGATTATCTTGTTGTATGCATTGATGTGGAAGAGGAAAGCAGAGAATATATAGAAAAAAGAATTAATGACCAATTGAAAAAGGATAGGAGGATACTTAACGACAACACTCAACTCATGATATTTGAGCATAAAATCTGTATGGAATCGTGGTTTTTAGGTAATAGTAAGATTATCAAAGAAAATCCACAAGATCTGCAGATGCTAGAATATTTGCGTTTTTACAATGTCAAGAATGACGATCCAGAGTTAATGGATAATATTGATTCTGAAAAATTTGCTACTAAAGCACAGTTTCATTTTCAATATCTTAGATGTGTGATGAAGGAGCGGAATATTCGTTATTCGAAGAATAATCCGAAAGAGGTTTGTAGCTATAAATATTTGAAGGAATTGATAAATCGATTTGATAAAACTAGTCATATTAGTTCTTTTGGACGATGGTATAAATTTATTACAAACCTTAAGTATAATTGATGCTTAAAATATTCATTTAGCTGCTTTATCGAATGATGGATGGAAAAGGTTGTAAGAACTTGTCTCTTACAACCTTTTCAAATATTCTTTTACATTTTGAATACAATCTTAATATTGATATGTTTCGATTAAAAAACTTAAATATACTTGGCAGCAAGGCGGAGCTTGCCGCGCTGCCGGAGGGCAAATTGCTTATTAACACAATTAACGCTCATTCGTACAACACGGCGCGCAAGGATGGACTGTTCGCTGAGGCGCTGACAAACGGTGATGTGCTCATTCCGGACGGCGTGAGCATCGTGAAGGCGTGCAGATGGATAAAGGCGAAGAGCCTGCCGAAGGAAAGAATAGCAGGATGGGATCTCTTCGAGTTTGAAATGAACAAACTCGAAGAATGTGGAAGAACACTCCGTTCGCCCCAGCGAACGGTAATGTTCATGGGTAGCTCGCAGAAGGTGCTTGACCTTATTGTGAAGCGGGCGGCTGAGGTTTATCCTCATCTGAAGGTGGTGACGTATTCGCCTCCTTATAAGCCGGAGTTCTCGGAGGAGGACAACATGGCGATTGTAGAGGCTATAAATGCGGCCGACCCCGACCTGCTGTGGATAGGCATGACCGCACCTAAGCAGGAGAAGTGGACTTATTCTCATTGGAATGAGTTGAACATCCATTGTCATGTGGGTACCATCGGTGCTGTCTTCGACTTCTTCGCCGGTACCGTGGAGCGTGCGCCGATATGGTGGCAGCGTCACGGTCTGGAGTGGCTCTACCGACTGCTGAAGGAGCCGAAGCGCATGTGGCGCCGATACATCATCGGCAACACGCTGTTCCTTTGGAATATGCTGAAAGAGAAGGTATAGGGATAAACCTATGGGGCACGCAAGATTGTTGTGGTTTTATTTCTTATTTCGCCTGGTTTACCAATCGTGATATTTGTGTATACATTACTCGCCAAAGTTTTTGGTGGAGGCTTAACTAAAAAACGAAGGATATGATACAGAAGAGAACAAAGAGAATGGCAAGAACAGCCATTGTGGCGGTGTCATGCACTATTCGGCACAGCTGACGGACAACGGAATCGGCATCGGTTCACAGTATCCTATGAGCTGGGAAGTAGGCGATTTCTCTGCCGACGGCTATGCTACGGCCTCAATCATGAGTCCCAACGGGATGATGAAGTTCACGGGCATTATTAACCGCCAAGGCATCTTTGTGGTAGTCTATCAGATAGAGGGCGGAGAGGAATAGCTCATGTGTCACCATTCTGACACTTTATTGACATTCAAAATTATTGCTGTCCGCTGGATAGTATCAGTCATTATGATAAAGACAAGCGGAAACCTTAAGGTTGCATTATAACCTTTTGGTTTCCGCTTTTTTTATTAGATCAGTTAAGAGGAATTGCAATGCCTCAGCCTATTTTAAGCTAAACTTAAGCGTCTGCACATCACGGCTGTTGGGGCCGACCATGATGTTGA
>OIXY01000063.1_pt1 | contig 30817 bp, 30 predicted proteins | sample 1588051 | NCBI WGS metagenome assembly OIXY01 (sample SAMN03283247) | human gut metagenome | biome: human-associated habitat; material: feces | host: Homo sapiens | place: Peru | collected 2012 | reverse complement strand
ATCCTACCAACATCTATCCTGTAGAAAACTACGTAACTACAGAGAAGAATGGTGCAACGGTAGAGATTCCAGCCAGCTCGCTGAATATCATCAGATTGAAATAACAGACTACATCCAGGGCAGGATGCCCTGGGATCCATATATAGGTAATAACATTTTGAATAGTTGATAAGAAAGTTAGTTAGAAAAGAGAAGGCGGCAACCTGCGTGATGCAGGTTGCCGCCTCGTTTTTTATCTGTCGTTTAATTAACCGAAAACATAATTGAAGAGCAGGAAGATGCTCAGGATATACAGCGTAGGATTCAGATCCTTGAACTTGCCCACCATCATCTTGATCAATACATAGCTCAGAATACCAAGGCAGATGCCATCGGCAATACTGTAGCAGAGTACCATCGTAATCATCGTGATAAAGGCAGGGAATGACTCGGAGATATCCTCCAACTCAATCTTCTTGAACGAATCAATCATCAATACACCCACCATTACCAGGGCACCACTGGTGGCTGCGCTCGGAATCAGGAGGAAGATTGGAGCCAGGAAGATGCTCAGGATAAACATCAAACCCACAAAGAAAGATGTCAAGCCCGACTTACCGCCCTCGGCAACACCCGAAGCACTCTCCACATAAGTGGTAATGGTAGAGCTGCCCAGCAAGGCACCGGCTGTGGTACCGATGGCATCACTCATCATCGCCTCCTTCACACCAGGAATCTCACCCTTCTCATTCTCCTTGATACCCAACTTGGAAACCAATCCCAACACCGTTCCGATGGTATCGAAGATGTTGACAAGCAACAGGGAGAAAACCACCATGAACATCTTAGGGGTAAAGAAACCCGTGAAATCAAACTGGCAGAAGATAGGAGCGATGCTGTGAGGGGTAGATACCGGCATCCAGTTGTCAGAGAACTGGGTTACGCCCATCGGAATACCAATCAAGGTAGAGATGATGATGGCGATAAACAGGGAGCCCTTCACTCTTCTCGCCATCAGACAGCCACAGAGCAGGATGCTGATGAGACCCAGGATGCTGACTGGTGTAAACTTGCCGAGCTGCACGAAAGTATCAGCATTGGCAGTAATGATGCCCGCATTCTTCAAACCGATAAAGGCGATAAACATACCGATACCTGCCGAAATGGCGAATCGGAGGTTCTTCGGAATACATTCCAATATCTTGTCACGGATATTGAGGAAGGTGATGGCAAGGAAGATGATACCCTCTACGAGCAATACTGCCAAAGCCTGCTGCCAGGTCAATCCCATTGCCTGACAAAGGGTGAAGGCGAAGAAGGCATTCAGTCCCATGCTGGGAGCCTGGGCAAAAGGCAGTTTTGCCATGAAAGCCAGCAGGAAGGTGGCGATGGCAGAAGCGATGGCTGTGGCAGTAAAGAGAGCACCCTTGTCCATACCTGTGGTGGCAAGGATGGTAGGGTTCACTGCCAGGATGTAACACATGGTCAAGAAGGTAGTCATACCAGCTATCAACTCAGTCTTGACCGTAGTAGTCTTTGGGTCGAAACCCAATAATGCTTTTAATTTATTCATTTCTTATATTTATATTTATCACTATTTTCTCTTTCCCCCTTTTCACAACCCAATCCCGTTGTTTTTTCAGGGCGAACAAAGATAAGAAAAAATAATGAGGAATGCATTATTTTACATGTTTTTAACTCATCAGAACACCTTATTTTACAAAACATCTTATTTTTAACCATTATACTTGGCTAATTCGGATTTTCTTTGTAACTTAGCAGCGCAAAACGTAAAGCATGTAGGAATATGGCAAAAATAGTAAATAAATATCCTGTAGGAATTCAGACTTTTGAAGAAATTCGCGAGAAAGGTTATCTCTATGTAGATAAGACCAAATACATCGTAGATTTCAGAGAAAAAGGTATGAAGTATATCTTTCTAAGTCGTCCAAGACGATTCGGAAAATCGCTTTTTGCCTCTACCCTCCAAGCTTATTTCGAGGGAAGAAAGGAACTGTTCGAGGGATTGACCATTGCTGATTACGAGAAGGAATGGGTGAAGCATCCTGTGTTCCACTTCGACATGAGCGGTGCCAAGCATTTTGATGCTGATGGCTTGAAGCATTATCTCGACTTGCAGTTGAAGCCATATGAGAAACTCTATGGCAAGGATGATGATGAATTGTATCCAAACGACCGACTGGATGGACTCGTGAAGCGGGCTTACAAGCAGACGGGCGAAAAGGCGGTAGTCATCATCGATGAATATGATGCCCCATTGCTGGATGTGGTGCATGAAAAGGAAAACCTGCAACCGCTCCGTCTCATCATGCAGAACTTCTACAGTCCCCTTAAAAAGCTCGACCCATACCTGGAGTTCACCTTCATCACGGGTATCACCAAGTTCTCGCAGCTCAGCATCTTCAGCGAACTCAACAACCTCGACAACATCAGTCTGTTCGACCAGTACTCTGCCATCTGCGGTATCAGCAAGACTGAGCTTACCACGCAGATGAAACCGGATATTGAAGCTATGGGTGAAACTCTTGGTATGACGTACGAGGAGTGTCTGAAAGAGCTGACACAATTCTATGATGGTTATCATTTCAGCAAGAATTCAGAAGATATTTTCAATCCGTTCAGTCTTGTAAAGGCTTTGAATGCTCGGGATATTGCTCCTTACTGGTTTGGGTCCGGCACTCCATCCTTCCTCTTGAAACTATTGGATAAGTATCATGTCAATCTTTCTACTTTAGAGAGTCAGGAGACAGTATTGAGTTCCTTCGATCAATCTACAGAGGAAATGACAGAAGCCTTGCCATTGCTCTACCAGAGCGGCTATCTGACCATCAAGAAATATGAACCGATGTTTCAGGAATATACGCTGGGAATTCCAAACAAGGAGGTACGCGACGGACTGCTCAACTCATTGATTCCCCATTATGTGAACCCTCGACGTTCTGACAACAATGCCTTCCTCTTGGGATTCTGCAAGGCGGTTTATCGAAACGATATCGAGGCGGCACTGGAGCACATGCGCACCTATATGGCTACGATACCATACGATTTGGAGAATCACAGCGAGAAGCATTATCAGACTATCTTCTATCTGATGTTCAGTTTCCTCAACATCTATATCCGTACGGAAGTGAAGAGCGCCATCGGCAGGGCTGATGCTGTAATGCACATGCCAGATACGATATACGTCTTCGAACTGAAGGTAGATAAGAGTGCAGAAGAAGCTTTGGCTCAGATAGACGAAAAAGGCTACATGTTGCCTTATCATTCTGAAGGTAAGCGACTGGTTAAAATCGGTATCAGCTTCGATAGTACCCAGAGAACTATCAGAGATTGGAAAATTAAGGAAGAATAAAGAAAAAAAGCCGAACCAGAAGCTATATCCAGCTATCAGTTTCGGCTTTTATTTTACTTCATATTGAACCATTTCAACCACCATTTAATACTTTCATTCTTTATACTGCTAATATCATAATATTACCGATAACTTTTCCTATCTATTTTTCCATTAAACGTACGCCGTACTTTTCTTATTTCTTCATACAATATAGGAATTTTATGTGCTTCAAGTTTGGACTTAAGAAAACTAACCAGTTCTTTTCTATTATAATTCTTTCCTGGTACAACCAATAGTTTTAGTACCCGATTAATAATAGGATGTATAGCAGCAATACAAACACAGTCATTGATACCAGGAAAAGACAATGCGACATTTTCTATCTCTGTAGGTGCTATTTTGTAACCACCAATATTTATAATATCATCATTGCGCCCTTGTAAACGTAATCGTCCCTGCTCATCAATATATCCTAAATCTGCAGTAATAATGGTGCCACTTTGCATTATCAAATCTGTAGCTTTCATATCATTCCAATAACCAGACATCAGAGTTTTTCCTTTACATCCAATAAGCCCATCCTCTGTTATAAAGAATGAAGAATGTTTCATTGGCAGTCCTAAACACCCGGCTAAACAGTTACCATTATTGAAATTATAAGTGGAAACTATACCAGTTTCAGTAGAAGCATATGTATTATATAACCGGCTTTGGGGTAAGACATGACACAATTGTAACATATCTTCCTGTGACATTGGAGCAGCACCTGTCTCAATAAAATCTATCTTGGAAGCATATTCAGATAGTTTGCTCTTAGCGAAAGACAAAAGCATACGGATGCTGTCAGGAACTAAAAACGTTGCTACCTTGGAAGGAGCTTCATCTATTGCTTGAAATAAAACATTAATATCTTTCAAACCATCTATCAATCGGATAGTTCCTCCCACATAAAGAACAGGATAGATTTTTGACAAACTGCCCAAATGGTTCAATGGTCCATTGACGATATAGGTAAGCTCACTATTAAACAACTGTGAGTCCACCAGGTTCTCAGCATTTGCCATTATTGCTTCATGGCTCACCATTACAGCCTTGGAATTACCAGTTGTCCCTGTTGTAAGCAATATATCAGCAATACCTAATGGAGCCTTTTTCCCCATAAAAGTATTTACGTACTGATTTCTTGCAAAATCAGAGATGTCTTTTCCCAAAGGAACAGCTACAGCACCAGCAAGATGAATAGCAAAATAAGATACAATGAAATCAAAAGAGGGAAAGGCTACAATAGGCACAAGCATTCCTTCTATATCACCAAGAGTTTTTTTCTTATTACATACAGCCTTATATAGTGTTGCATAATTATAAGAGTTTCCCTCACATTGCAAAGCTATCTTATTGGGAGAAACTTCAGCATACAAACTTAACTTATCCTCTAATATCATTTCATTTCAATTTTCTTTTTTACCATCTCCACTATACTGTCAAGTGTTTTGAAATTCTTTGGAGTCACATCAGAATGATCGAGTTCTATATCATACATATCAGAAAGTGTCATCAAAATAGTTGTAATACCAAGAGAATCAAGTTCCTGAAAAAGGAAATCTGAGTCTAAATCGACAAGAGGTAAAACTTCCTCTAACTTTTTTCTAATAATTTCTTTCATTGTCATTATATTTAAATTAAAAAATACGCGGTAAGAAATCCAACAAATACTTTCTCCAGTTTTCCCAACTATGTGCCCCATCCGTTTCTCTGTATAGATAAGCACACCCAAGTTTTGAGAGTCGCTTGCGATAATTGTCCAAAAAAGGCTTTAATGGATCTTTGTTTCCTATCGTTATATAGTACAAACTTGGTGGATTTTTGAATTGAGTTTTCAATTTATTGTCAAAGTTCTGATAGACATCAGCATCAGAGAGCAGTTCTTTACCATCATCCATTTTTTGTCTCAGCCAATTTGGTAACTTTTCTTTTACTTTATCAACATGGTCATTAATTTTTTGTATACGTTTGATATTCCCTTCTGTCAATGGGTTTATGGATTGAGGCGAAAACAATCCCACATAATTAAACATAGATGGATTATTTGCAGAAATAGCTATTGCATGCAGACCGCCCATAGATAAGCCCGCAATTGCACGATGTTGCTTATCTGATTTTACACGAAACTTTTTCTCTATAAATGGTACAACTTCTGTAGGAAACGCCTTTTCAATACGCCCCATCCAAGAAGAAATATTCGAATGACTTGCCGTTCCTTGCATATAAGGACTCTGTCCTGGTGCTGCATCTAAGTCAACTATACCATTAGGCATAACCACAATCATAGGTTTAGCTTTACCTTGAGCAATCATATTATCCATAATCTGTGCTAAACGCCCCATATCAAGCCATGACATTTCATCACCACCAGTTCCATGCAGCAGATATAATACAGGATACTTTAGACGATGATCTCTCTCATATCCAACAGGTAAATAAACAGACAAACGCCGTTGTTTGAACTTTTCATTAAATGACGAAGAATACCAAAGTTGCATTATCCTGCCATGCGGCACATTTTGAGTCTTATAATAAGAACCAGGAAAACCATCAATGATAAAAAAATTCAAAGTATCTGTAATATCGCGTACTACATTTGTATTCAATGGATCCAACACTTTACTTTTTCCTACAGAAAACCTATACGTATACATCTCAGAACTCAAGGAATCTATGCGATAAGTCCAAGAGCTATCTCTTTGAACCATATTAACGCTTGGGGTAAAAGACCCTTCAATTTTCACATTATCATCTCCTGCTTTGTAAAATTCAAATGTGACAGATTTGTTCTTTTCTATTATTGGCATTTTTATATTACTCTGCTGCCCATAGACCAGAACTGTGCACAAGACACTTATCAAAAGTAGTATATATCGTATCATCATAAACGTATAACTTCAATGTTATTCACTACATTATTTATCCCTTCACACGTACCAAATTTAAACACTTTATATTTGTTTATATCTGTTTCTAAAAAGTCTATGTTTGATACAATTTCCATATTAGAAACTATGCCTTCACAACAGTATGTCAAGAGATTGCTCTTTTCTTCGTTAGGCTCATAAACATAAATTGTTGACTTTTTGTGAACCAATGCATAAAGAAGAGCAAATTCACCATAACTATGATTTATGATACATATTTCTGAACATGATTCTTTTTTATCAATCCATTCAGAAAAATTCTCGAATCTTTTGAGATTTTTCAAAACAGAACTAAATATTTCTGTTCCTTTATATCGATAACGGTCAAGAAGGATATTATGATAATAATGAGCAGTTTCTACCTGTGAAACAATCTTTGCGAATTCATTCACATAATAGGCATGAATAGTCTTTGTACGTTTTACATACCCTTCTCCCCATCGAATATCATTATGGCGAACACGTTGTCGAACACTGACCAATATTTGACCGCGATAAACCGCTAAACTATTTCTTGGCAACACATCATTTAGACCATGCAAAAGCACAGGTACAATATCCAACTTCAGTGATTCTGCCAAATAGAATGCTCCCTTATGAAATCGCAAAATTGATGACTGAGAATTACGTTTTCCTTCAGGGAATACTACAATACTATAACCATGCTGCACACGTTTTTTTAGAAGGGAGAGATTTTCTTGCATATTATCGGACAAGGTTATGCAGCCCATCCAACGATAAATCCACTTTACTACCCAGTTATTACTTGGATACCTATTGGAAACTAGCACTAGTTTAGGGCTTAATGCCATAAAAACAGCTGCATCCAGCATTGACTGATGATTACTAATAACCAAAGCTGGAGTTTCAAAATTCTCTGCCAAAGGATTCTCCACTCGATACTTAACTGTAGGAATATGCGTAAGGTCATAATAATAGAGTTTCTGTACATACTTATGGAAACTTAACTGCCTACGCAATGTTGGTTTCAATAAACAAAACACCACGAATCCTCTCATATAGACTGTTACCAACTGACAGAAGAATACGAGCGCAGACCACCCCATTACCAGAAGTGGGATTAAGGATAGAGGACGCTTACGATATTCACCCCTACTCTGAACCAAGAATTTGAAGATGAGTGGAGGGAATATATAAGCCATCAAAACCACAGAAAACATACCAGCAATCGTTACTTCTGCCAAAGAATGGAGAGCAGGATGGCGAGCCACTATCAAGGTTCCAATACCAATAAACATGATCAGTGCGGAAATAATAATAGAATGCTTATAAGAAGCAAGCATTTTGCGGCGGTAAGCATATTCGTAACTTGCTCCTTCGGTCATAAAGATTGTATAGTCATCACCCTGACCAAAGATAAAGGTTGCAAGGATAATGTTAACGATATTAAACTGCATCCCAAACAAAGCCATGATACCTAATATCCATAACCAACTAACAGCCATCGGGATGAACGAAAGAATTGCCAACTCAATGCTTCCAAATGATAACCATAAGAAGAAAAACACAATTAAACCACAGGCAAATCCTATATAGTTGAAGTCATTAGAAAGATGATTAGCAATGGCACTATTCATGCTAACAACATCAAAACTATAACAATCTTGTCTATCCAAAGTGTTCTCAACCTTTTTAACATTCTTCTCCTTCACCGACAAGACATTGATAACATTATATTGGTTTCCTATGCTATCATGGTTAATATGGGAAGAGAAAATAGACTTTACTAAAGGATTGAAATAAGCCACCTCTTGAGGCTGATAGTCTTTGTCCAACAATGCATAGAAGTCATCAAAAGAATTCTCAGAGAATCCCTCTGCTTTCATACTAGTTTTCAAGGAAGACTTAATCTTCTCCTTATGATGTTCCAAAAAGTGTTTCCAAAGTTGCAATCGTCGTTTCTGTTCTGCCTTCGAAACAATAAATTGGCTACAACTTGAATATTCATGAATATCTCGCTTCTGTTGCAAGCCATTCAGGTATGGCTGCAAACGAAGACTTTTGTCTAGAGCTCCGTCTATCGTTGAATCAGATGAAATTGCATATACTTTCTGATAATCACCATTCTGAATCATCTTACATTGTAAGTAGGCCATATCCGCCTTCTGCTCATCAGTCATATAGTTAATATGTCCCATGTTGGCATCAAACTGGGTCTGGAAACTAAAGTAACCCAGAACTAAGGTGAGTATAACTATCACTACCACAAAAGCCGGTTTGTTTTCTAAAGATACATTGCTCAATTTATCTAAGAAAGTATGCTTAACTTCTTTCGTTTCCTTGGAAAGGTGAGGAAGATAAACCAAAACAAAAAGAATGGTTCCAACAAGTAAGAAAGAACTAAACAAGCCTAAGTCTCGTAAAGCTACCGACTGTAAAGGTACCAATGCCAAAAAGGCACCTACAGTCGTGATATTACCCACTAAAAGTGGCATCACAATTTCCCGTAAAGCCCTACGCCTATTAGGTGTATGAGACAGATGCGCAATAAAATGCAAAGGATAATTGACAGCAATTCCCAATATCACAGAAGAGATTCCTATTACAATGACAGATACCTTGTCGTGGAAAAGAGCCAACCCTCCCATTGCAAAGAGCCAACCCCAAGCAATAGAGAGGGCAATCAATAAGAGGTTACGAAGATTACGGAAAGAAAAAAGCAACAAAGACAATATTAACGTCAATGAGATAATGACAGACAATATACTGTCCGACTTAATCTGTTTTGCATTGGTAACAGCGATAACAGGACCACCTATAATATGGATATTAAGGTTTTCCTGGGTATCTATCACTTTATTGGCACAAGCCTTCAGCATCGCTATCAACTGTGCATTATTCTCCGTTTCACTCGCTCCATATGGAGAATCCATCATAACTATGGCTTTCTGCATATCAGGAGAAAATATATATCCGTCATACAACTCGTATTTCAATCCGGTATCAGATCGTTGCAACTTTTGTACAATAGGAGTGAAAATATTGAGCGGGTCACGCTGTATATTATCCGACAAGATGCCACCGGCTGGAAACATTAGCATTTGTTTATCTTGCTTCAACTGATGAGAAACATAATTTGGAGAAGCCAAGACTTTGTTCATCCTCGCATAATCCTTTTCTGAAAGAAAATAAGGAATATTATTATATACAAAGTCGGTAACTTCTGTCATTTTCTCCAAATCTACCTGTGACATCACCTTACCGATAACCTTTGCCGTATCTGATTTCTCCACTTCTTTAGTAAAAGCATCAACACTACTGACCATCATATCAGGATCAGTTTGCGTCGTATCACGATACTGAAAAATGGCAAATATCTTATTGGCACCAGATATTTCCTGATAAACATTCAAAGCTTTGTGATGTTCACTGTCTATAGGCAAAAAATCTGCAATATCTTCTTTATAGCCAAGGCGCATCACAGACAGTACCGATAACAACGTTAAGACGATAAAGGAAAGAAGACACATCATACGATGCATCTTCATATATTCGTATATCTTCAGTATGAAATCCGTCATTCTATTTATTATTTACAGGATTGGAGTAGATACCTAAGAAGATATCTATTAGTTTCTCTATATCACAAGTATCATATTGTTCCAAGAGTTTAATACGGCTCAAAAAAGCTTGCTTCTGTTCCTCTGTATAAGAATCCTGATACTTAGTTGTACCATAGCGCAAGTCATAGGCAATATAATTGTTAGGATAGAGTCGATAGGCCGTATTGATTCGACTATCCAAAAGGTTTGCCACAGCCTTATGATATTCATTGTTGGTCAAAGTCTCAAACTTTGTCAATTCTGCATGAGAAATAGGGTCACAAAGTTCGATATGCACCTGACCCTTTGGCTGCACGATTCCAGTCAGAATACTATTTAAATCTTCGCCTGGTTTTTTGGTATACTTTGCAAACTGTGATTCATAAAGTTCAAGAGTTTTGAGTATATCACATGACTCCCATTCGTATGAGATGGAAACTGGTACGATATGCAATTGGTCAATAGCCTTAATCTTATTATCCGAACAAGACATACAGAACATCTTAATGATGCCTTGATCTGTTGCATCATTACCATCCTTGGTTCTACCATTACGCTGAGCAATCCAGGCAGACTGTCCTTTTTCGGTAATTACATATCTTATATAATCGGAAAGATGCTTCGAACTACGATAAAACTCCTTGATGCTTCCGCCAGGTCGTTCTACTTTGAACATTTTGTTACTTTTACCAATATCAATAATCAAAGGATTTATCATTAGGTTGGCACCAAAGGTTATCTCTGTGGTATCAAAGCCATTATTAACAAAGAAATATTGTAAGAGACTAGAATCCAACATAATATCACGGTGGTTAGACACATAGAGATAATGCTGTTCAGGACTTAGCTTGTCTAAACCTGAACAAGAAAAATCTGTGATACTGTTCTCTATCACACGCTTATTAACAATACGCATTGTCTCTGTCTGAAATTCCCTAACCGTCCTGTAGCCTGCAATACGCTTTCTTACTACTTCCAAAGGTTCACCGGGATAAACATATGCTGCCAATATTGGAAAGGAAGAACTATAAGCGATACGCTGCATAGCCCCAGGAATTTCCTCTGCATTATATGGACGAATATCGTCAAATCTCTTTGATTCCATTATTTTCATAATTAACACATAAATATTTATTGCCACAATTCTTTCAACCATCCCAGAAACTCATCTTTCCACTGACGGCTTTCTTCCGTTCCTTTATAATCCGCTGCTCCAAAGCCATGTCCACCAGTCTGAAATTGAATATAGCGATGATTAATATGATGGGCTGTCAAAGCAGAATCAAGTAATTCTGAATTATGATATTTCACAATAGGGTCATCCTTGCAATTAACCAAAAAGACTGGCGGGCAATCAGCTGGCACATGCAACTCGAGAGAGAGAGAATCTCGCAAAGACCTATTGTTCTTTCTTCCATCACCCAACAACGCTCTACGAGAACGTTTATGCACGCATTTATCTACCATTGTCACAACTGGATATATAGAAGCGATGAAGGCAGGACGATTTTCTCCTGCAAGAAGTTCACCAGCAGACATAACAAGGTGTCCACCAGCAGAGAATCCCATGACTCCTATTCTGTTAGGATTAACTCCATATTCATTGGCATGCTTCTTAATATGCACCATAGCCTGACGTAAATCATTGAGAGCATCAGGATAGCGATTACCACGAAACAAATATCGATAATGGGTAAAATATGCGCCAAAACCGGCTGTACGATAACGAAGCACAAAACCAGAAATTCCATGTTGCTGCAACCACTCACCCACAACTTTCCCTTCAGCCTCCATATCATGCCAGAAATAGCTGCCACCTGGACACACAACAACAGCAATATTACTTTGACCTTGCGCCAAATATGGGGTCAATTCCACAACCTTCCCTACCTCGGTATCTTGCCAAATATTTATCTTTTCATTTTTATTATGAGACATTGTAAAAGACAATCCCAAGAAAGATAAAATTCCTAATATAAATAACCTTCTATTCATCCTACATCTTTTCATTAATCTTATTCAAGACAAAATTTCTTCCTAAGATAGCCTCTGCTGTATTTATGGCTGTCAAAGGAACGCCACAGAATCCATGAAGATTATTATTCTGACCTGTTAACAAGAGATTTCCAACCTTAGTAATTACTGGCAATTGAGAGAGAGCCATATTCTTATAGTCCTTACTATAACCAGACAAAGCCCCATTTTTAACAGCATAAAAGTCACGAATTGTTAGTGGTGAAGAGGTATTTATTTTTTCAACACAAGACATAAAACCAGGGTGCATCTCTTCAACTTTTTCCAGAATTTTTTGAGCTTTTTGCTTTTTCCACATCTCATACCCTTCCCCACGATGTCCAACCGTAGTATTCTCCCATAGACAAACCTCCTCATAAAGCATAGGTGCAGTGATAAGAACCTTGTTACTATATTTTCCTTGATTTTCTTCAGGTGGGGTCATAAACAAAAAGCCCAAAGGCCATTCTTCATGCGGTTCACCAAAGTTCCATATCTCATTATATTTACTCATATAATACTCTGAGTGATTAATATATGGGAAGGTATTTGACTTAAGTTTGATATAGACAGAAAATGCAGAATAGGAATTAGGAATCGAATTTAATCTTGTACGATAAGCTTTAGGAAAAGCTTTCTCTGGAAGCAACTTGAGAAGTGTGCATGGGTGAATCGCAGAGATGTAATAATCTGCTTTGTATTGCTTACCTTTGCGTGTTCTAACAAAATCAACATGACGATTATTAACCTCTATCCACTCAACGCCATCATTGGCAATCACTTTTCCTCCAGCCTTTTCAATAACAGAAGCTAATAAATATGCAAACTTAACACTTCCTCCAACAAATCGACTTGCGCCATTGATATAAAGAGTACTGATAATGGCATGAATAAAAGCCGGAGTCTCATCGTGACGTCCTCCATAAAGAGGATTCATATAGGAAACAATACTTCGTAATTTTGAATTATGAATATACTTTGCAACAAAAGCATCAGCCGACATGAGAAAATTCTCTGAATGCATTTTAAAAGCATCATCGGCAGAAGGTCGAAGATGGAATAAATCAACATCATCTGTGATTTCATATATTGCATTGATATATAACTCTAAATTATGCCTTTCCTCAGGAAAATAAGCAGCCAAAGAGTCGACAAAACCCATCTTACCTTTTTTAATCTTATATGAGGTATTATCCTCTGCAAAATAAAGGCTATCCATACAATCTGCATCTACTGGCATCATCTGAACTTTTTCAATGATTCCTAAATACCGACAAATTCGATTGATATTACCTCCAGACTGCATACCTCCAATAACATGCATGCCTGTATCAAATTCTTCGCCAAAACGACTGAAAGTTTGAAGACCACCCCCAATAGTTTTATTTTTCTCTAGAACAATTACTTGGAAACCTTCCTTGGCAAGTATTGCTCCTGTAAAAAGGCCGCCTAATCCTCCGCCTATGATAACTGCTGTTCTCATTCATTAACCTCCTTTATCTGTTCGTAAATCTTCTTTGCTGTTAGAAACTCACTACATGTAACAATTGTGCCAACTAGGACTCCCAACATACCATGCGAGTTTATGTTCTGTCCCGTAAGATAAACATTGGGAATTCTTGTTCTTTGCGGCACTCTGCAAGCCGCTCCCATATGAATATCCTTAGCATTACCATACATAGAGCCACCTTCAGTACCTGTATAATTTAAATAAGTAAGAGGGGTCGATGTATAATATTTACAGATATTGTTACGAATACCAGGGAAATGCTGTTCTAAGACAGCTAGTAGTTTTTCTGCTTTTTGTCTCTTAAACTCCTCGTAGTCTTTACCACGACGCCCCACCGAAGTACCTTTCCATTTTTCTACATCTTTCATTTGCATATATGATAAGATAACTCCTGTAGATGCATACTTCGCTTCACCTTTAGGACAAAAATGCATATAAAGAAAGCCCTTTGGCCAAGTTTCCTCAGTATATTTTTCACAATTCCAAGGAGTATCTTCTTGATAGCCATAATAGTTATAATTCAAATAAGGCACCGTATTGTCTTTGAAGTGCAAGTAAACCGTAAAGCCACCCACCGTTTGCGGTATTTGGTTAATACGCTTACGGAACGCCGGACGTATCAGTTTTGTATCCAGCAACTCCAAGGTTCGTATCGGATGAGCATCAGAAATCACATAATCACAGGGAATCATAACCTTATCATTTACCTCTACAGCAACAGCACGTGTATCATCACAAACAATCTTGGTCACTTTTTTACGTGTTAGCACATCACCACCATATCGTTGAATGGTATGAGCCAATGCTGTGGCAACAGTATCACTTCCTCCTTGGATACGAAAAGCACTCTGATTATAAAAGTCCATAATAAAAGCATGGGTAGAAAACGGAGTTTTATCCAATTCGGCAGCATAAAGAGGCAAGTTTCCGACAAGAACCTTTGCCAATGTAGAATCAGAAATTATCTCACCAATTACTTCATTGATAGAACGCAATTGATATTCTGTATTAATAGAGGCATCTGATTCTGCATATTTTAAAGAATGCAAAGATGACGCATTAGCTATCTCCTCAACCAACTCATAATATCTCACCAAATTGTCATGCTGATGAGGAAAATAGTCGGTCATTTGTTGAATAAAAGCATCTTTTCCATTAGCAAACTTATATTGCTTTCCTTTCAAAGCCACAACGTCATAACCATGAGAATCTAACTGAGAAAGTGTAACTTCATTGTCTATTTCCAAATATTTCATCAGCTTTCTTAAAGTCTGCCCTTCAGCAGCACTGCCAACAAAGTGCATACCTGTCTCAAATTTCGCCCCACAACGAGAGAAACATTGCAAACAACCTCCTATTTGTGTGCCTTGCTCAAGTACTGTAACACGATAGCCGTTTTTAGCTAAGATTGCTCCGGTAGACAAACCTCCCAGTCCACTTCCTATAATAATTATCTCCTTCTGTTCAGACATAAACCATTAATTTTAAAGAAGTTATATACTTTGTTCTATCTTATTGGCGATTTGCTCATATTTTTCCTTATATCGCTTACGCATAAAAGAAGCCTGGCTCTTACAGTCTCCCATAGCTTTCATTTCTTCTTGTGACAAAGGCTTATCCACCTCAACATAAAAAAGTCCCTTACGTAAATGATAAGTTTTTTTAGGGAGAATCTTACCAGGTCCATAAAGATACATCGGCAAGATATCTAACCCTAACTCCTGTGCCAAGAAGAAGGCACCTTGATGGAATCTACCAATTTTACAATCTTTGGAGCGAGTACCTTCGGGATATATAGCTATACTATAGCCTTTCTTCACCAATGGTTTGAGTTTGCAAATTAAATTGTCAATACCGTCTTTTACAGGGAAATACTCTGCTTCACGAATTATTAACCCGTAAAAAGGATTATTCCAAACCCATTGATTTGTGAGAAATACGATTTTTGGGGAAAATACTAATTGACACATCAAATCAAGATGCGACTGATGATTACAGATTATAACACGAGGCTTATTGAAATCTATATTTTCAGATACTTTTGTATAAAACTTTGTTCCAGGGACACCATGATATATCATTACAAAACGTGAGGCATAGTAGATAAGTTGATGTAAGCGAAATCGTTTTTTGTCCGTCATCATGCCTATTTTTATATACAACCAAGTAAATGGAGTAAATATACCCAAAGAGAAAAATACGAAAAATAACAGAGAGTATATAGTTCTTATACAAATCAACAGGAAACGGCATACCCGTAAAGGCAAGCCATATACCACAGCCATGAAACAAAGTATGGTGTTTAAGACCGAGATCCTAGCAAAGTCCTTACCTGGCCGAAAATGGCTAATCCGTTGTTCACGTGGAGGATAATATACATTGACTGAAATAGGCACCAATTCTATCCCATGCCATGACGCAAAAACCAGAAGTTCCAATTCTGCCTCATAACGAGATGTAAGCAAAGATAACCCATATAACTTTTTTAGCGGATAAAGACGATATCCTGTCTGTGTATCCTTTAAAAACTTTCCTGTTTGCACGCAAAACCAAAAGTTAGAAAACTTATTAGCAAAACTACTGCCCAAAGAACGTTCCACCCCTTCCAATTGGCGATTTCCAACAATCAAGGCTCCAGGATGCTTCCGGTTTGCCTCCAAGAAAAGTTTTATATCTTCAGGATAATGTTGCCCATCAGCATCAAGTGTTATTGCATAAGAGAAACCCATGTCTAAGGCTTTTTTAAACCCAACTTTCAAGGCATATCCCTTTCCTCTATTCTGAAGATATGAGACAATAGTGATACCATCTATCTGGTTTAAAATTGCTAATGTTCCATCATTACAACCATCACTCACGAGTATAATATCATCACAATAGCGTTGGGTATCAGTCACAACTTGTCGAATACTTCCTTCATTATTATAAGTAGGTATTACAACACAGATTCCTCTAGCCTTCAATTGGCTTTTCAATTCCGCATTCAACATGACACACACAATACTAAAGAAATTTTAGCCTTAATTTCATCCTTGAAACTCACCTCTATTTGTGCTTTCACCTCCGTAGCATCTTCCGACATTTCAACCTTCTTCATTGTGTACACAATGGTAGTATTATTCTTAGGAGAGATAACAGAAAGAAACTTTACGTTCTTTACCTTCTTTATCTCCAATCTATATTTCTTTAAGAAACTTTCCTCCAAAAGAAGTTCCAATAGTTCTTGCCCTATTTGTACGATACAAACTCCAGGGGTAATAGGTTCTTCTGGAAAATGGGCTAAATAGATGAAATGTGAAGAATTCAATTCTATTGTAAAGCAACCATTCAAGCCGTCAATCTCTTTTTGGCTAATTGTATATAAATTATTTCTCAGTAGCATCTCTTAACAATAAAAAATTATAGTTTATTTTATACTTCTCGTCATGATAGGTACAAATTCCTTGCTGTAGATTGTCCATCAATTGCAGTAAGTTCTTTTTGAGTACCTTCTTTATATACCATTTATTAAGCATCTTAATAACCCCATCCAACTTTATCTTTTTGCGGTCTGGAAAATATGTAAAATCAAGAGCAGAGATACCAAACTCATTAAACAAACACCCCTTAATATCTTTCTCATTCTTTATCATGACACAAATGCCACTTAGGTAGCCACTTTTCATTTCGATAGTTGCCTCATACTTTACTCTTGCTCCCAACGTATCAGGAAGCAGAGACTGAGCTTGTATAGGCAATGCTAAGAGAAAGAATAGTAAAATACTAATTGATATTAAAAACTTTTGCATTGATTGGAGCATTGGTTTTGACATTCTTCAATTCGATGATTGTTCGGTCACCTTTTTTCTCAATAAGTTCTACTACAGAAACCATAGATCTCTGCTTATTAAAGTGTAGGATTATTTTCTGAAACAATTGTCGCATCTGCTTCTGTTTCGGATAAAGAGTTGCCACATACTCTGTAGAAGAAGTCGCTATATTCACCTTAAAATCTCTAGTATCCGTCAAACATTTACCCACCACACTGTTCATCATAATACGAGCTATCTCTTTGAACATTTTGCTTTGGTTCACATTGATAACATTATTACGTTTACCTTTGCTTATAAGTACCTTAGAGCCATTAAGAACAAATGTATAAGTATAAGGACTAGTATATTCCCAACGAAGTTTATTGCTCTGTTGATAATACATTTTCCCCCTTGAGACCATTTTGTCATTAAGCATCTTAAGATACTTTGTCTGTACAAAATCGCATTGCATCGACCTCAAACTTGAAGCCATTGTACTAATTTGCTGCTTGACTTTAGTTTCATTCACTTTCTGCTGTGCAAAAACAAAAGAGAAGTTTAAACACAAAGCCATAAAAAAAATAAATAATCTGTTCATTTTTATTTTGTTATCAAATAACATCCCATAATAATAAAACCAATACCAACCCACTTCATTACAGACACGGATTCATGAAAAAACACCATTGCCGCCAAGAGTCCAAATACATAACTTAGGCTTATCATGGGATAAGCCACACTAAGCGGATAACGCTTAACAATATACATCCAAAGGATGGAACTAGTACCAAAGAATATACCGCAACAAGCAAACTGCCAATTAAGTAATAAACTTCCCCAGAATTCTCTAGTCCACCCAAAAGGATACATTTTTTGCAAAGCAAACTTCAAAAAGACCTGCCCACCTGCCAAAAGCGCACTTTGAATAACAGCCAATATGATTACTCTCCACATGACAGTACCATCGCAACTGAATGAACGGCAGGCAATGCCTCCTCATAAATTCTCCCTCTCAAAGCATTAAATATTGGTGTGCTTTCATCATGACAGCCCACCAAAACATTCTTAACTTTACCAGTGCGCAAGAGTAACTTAGCATCACGAATTGCCCACTCCAACGAATGTGCTTCCTGCGTATAAGTAACGTTGTAGCCATGGCAACGAGTCTTGATTGCTACATTACTACCGATTGTGTTATGAGTACTCTGCATAAAATAAGTAGGCTTTAACATTGTCTCCCCTTCAGTTTTGATTTGTTCCAACAAACGTTCGCTGTTTTCTAAACAACCATATGCTGTAGCCGTTATGATGGCATCAGGAGTCACAATACCCGCTTGTTCCAAAGCCTCAAGCGACGATAAAAGTGAACTTTTCATAATCTTGCCCATACGACGAGCTTCCAATGGTTTAACATATTTTCGAATATCCACAAGTTGGTTTTCAGCAATTATCTCCACCTTAGAAAGGATTTTAAACTCAGTTGGTTTTAAATTTTCCGGTCCCCCCTTTACTGGATGAGCAGAAATAACAAGTGCAGAATCATTACCTCCAAAGCCAAAAGAATTACAGAGAATATTCTCCAATGTTATATTTCTGAGACCTAAGGTTGGTCGAATACCATTCTCCATAGGATACATCCAACCAAAGTTAGCAGGTACAAAACGATTTTGCATCGCAAGAATACAGATGACCGTCTCTATACTTCCTGACGCACTAGTAGTATGCCCCGTAAAAGACTTTGTACTTGAGATTAATGGCATTTCTTCACCAAAGACTCGCTTCAATGCAACGCTCTCACTTTGATCATTGTTCGGTGTCCCAGTACCATGAGCGTTGACATACTGTATATCTTTTGGCGAGAGATGAGCCGTTGCCAATGCTTCTGTCATTGCAAGAAAAGCTCCCTCTCCATTATCAGAAGAAGCGGTTTGATGATACGCATCACAAGCATTGCCATATCCTGTAAGGTATGCCTGAGGAGTTATCTGTCTCTGTTGTGCCATTTTCTCCGACTCCAAGACAACGAAAGCTGCTCCCTCGCCAAGATTAAGACCTGCACGTGTAGCATCAAAAGGTCTACAAGGCTTTTGATCTAATATCATCAACGAATTGAAACCATTCAGATGAAAACGAGAAAGGGCTTCCGTTCCACCAGCCACGACCAAATCGGCTTCTCCAGCCTTGAGCAATCGAGCACCCAACATAATGGCATTAGCAGCAGATGAACAAGCGGTAGACAATGTTGTAACTTCATCAAAGATGCCAAAATGGTTTGCCATTAATTGTGTACTACTGCCACAATCATGATGTTTCAAGAACTCAATATTTTCCAGTTTGTCTGTCTGATCTAAACAAAGTTCAGTAATATCCATACCGCCCACAGTTGTACCAGACACAAGCACTATGCGCAAGGGGGTACCATCAGTCTTTTTTGTTTTAACATAAGCAGCATCTATCTTTGCCTCCTTCAAGGCTTGATCGATAGCTAACATACCCATCAGCGAAGTGCGACTCATCATTTGTCCTTCAGGAATACCAAGCATTTTTTTCATCTGCTCATTTGATAAGTCAACTTCTCCAACTGGCAGTTCATGATGAACTGACTGAAGATATTTCATCTCTCCAATACCAGTCTTACCATCGAGCAAGGATTCCAATACTTCTTGCTTGTTCAACCCTATTGCAGAGACAATCCCCTCACCAGTAATTGCGATATTCATCTTGAAATGTTTTCTTTATTTCTTTCTGTTCTTGCTTACATAATCCGCAATGGTAGCCACACTCTTGAAAATTTCCTTACCAGCGGCAGGATTAGCTAACTTTATGCCATATTTTTTTTCGAGCAAAACAATCAACTCCAATGCGTCTATGGAGTCCAAGCCTAAACCTTCCCCAAAGAGGGAATCGTTTTCATCGATATCATCTATGGTCATCTCCTCAAGATTCAACACCTCAATGATTTCTTTTTTCAATTCTTTAATCAATTCTTCCATTGTATTACTATTTATTTTTATTCGAATTAGTTATAATTAATTTGATTCCACAAGAGCGAGGTCTGCCTCAAAGTGCTCCTCATCTTCGTAATCTACCCACCCGGTCAATACACTTTTAATATGCCTATCTTGGAATACTGTTTTTACTACATTTTCCATCTGTTCCTCATCTTTTGATGATAGGATGAAAAAAGATGTCTCCCCATGATAGTGATTACGAATGGCAATCTCACCAGTCACTATATTTGGTAATGTATAAACAAATACCGAAGGACTTGGATAATAATTATCTTTGTCTTGTATTGACTCCAAGTATTTTTTATCTGAAGAAATAGACGAAGAACGATTGAAGAATACTATCGCCCTGTCATCGCATTCTTGAAAACGTTTTTTTCCCTCTATTTGCAACAGCAATTCGGAAGCAACAAATCCCAAACGACATAACCCATCCATTTTGTAGAATTTTGGATAATCGTCAATTTCCTGCTTATAGAGGCCTGTCAACAAGCTGGAACTCATATTTTTATTCCGTAAAAAAAGTTGTTGTCCATCAACAATAACCTCATTGGCGAAGATTTTTACCTGATGAGTTTTTTTCAGAGCAGAGGGTACATAACACTCTTTGGCTGACAAAATGCTGTTGTCCTTACTTACGTAGATAGTGGCATTACAACCGCCAAAACCAGACAACATCTTTATGAAAGAAAGTTTGTTGGTAGACCGATTATCAGCAGATATATCTATCTTACCAGAAACACCCGCCTCTGCATATCCACGAGTACCAATTATCGTATGATCATCAACTGCTTTCATACTCAAAATAGTCTCCAATACACCAGCAGCTCCCAGGGTATGGCCAAAATACCCTTTTAAGGCATTTATAGGAATATCCGATAATCCTGCACTCTGAATGGCTATTGATTCCATCTGATCATTAAATAAGGTGGCAGTGCCATGTGCATTAACAAACGCCAATTTGTCTTTATCAACACCCGAGCAAGTTTCCTTCAATGCCTTATATAAGCCATCACTAGTCTTGGATGGGGCACTGATATGAAAAGCGTCATTTCTAATAAAGCCATGCGAAATATGCCAGATATTGCCAGTTTGCCGTTGAGGAACTTCCCTTGACAACAATATGGTTGCTGCAGCTTCTCCTAGATTAAGTCCAAGACGTTCCATGTCGAAAGGACGGCACGGTTCTGAAGATAAAGCCTTAAGAGATTGAAATCCTGAAATAATAAAGTGGTCAGGACAATCACAGCCACAGACTACAGCATAGTCATATTTTTCTGCTACCAACAAACGTGAAGCAAGTATCAAAGCCGACAAGCCTGAAATGCAAGCATTACAAACAACAATAGGTTTTGTGAAAATACCTATCTTTTGAGCTATGCGTTCAGCTACCAGACCAAGACAAATATGCTCATCACTATTTTTTCCCAACCTTTCAACAAGACCTTTGGTAGAACTAAGAATGAACACTACCTTAGAATGAGCAACATCTAGTTGTGAGATTTTAATAGTCTTCTGAACAGATTCAAATACAAGCGATTCAAAATCACGAGACAACAAGGAAGCAACAAAGCCATCTGGGATGCCATGACTACCTTTTACATAGGATTGAATACCCGATTTGCCACTTTTCACAGCAAAGTAATTATCCTCAGAAGTATCACCTAATGGTGAAATGATATTATCTGCTAAAACGTAAGTCATTGCTTCTTTACTCTTCCCTTTTCACATTCCAACGCTCCTTCCATTCTTGATAAAAAGGAGGATTATCCCATACCAGTTGATAATTCAAATCCATAAAAACTTGCACCGAATGACCTGTCGCTATCAGACTTTCGTCAATCGTGTCATGGATTTCGTAATCAAAGACTATCTTAGCTGCATCAGTTGGACGATAAATAATATCAATACGAGGTTGCATACCATACTTAATTGGTTTTTTATAGTGGAACGACAGCTCGACCAACGGGGCAAAATAGCCATGATCAAAGAAACTCATATACTCCAATCCATATTTTTTACCAAACGCCTCACGTGCATCCTCAAAATAAAGAGGATAAGAACCATGCCATACCACATTCATTGAATCTACCTCGCTAAAGCGGATGTCAAACACCTTAGTTTCCTTCAGTTCAATCATCATTATCTATCTAACAATTATCCATTTCCTTTACAGCAATTTTCATCTCTGTCGACACTATTATTTTGCCAGAGCATTTAATGGTAGCTTCAGCTAAGGTCATACCAAAGACTTCTTCTTTTACATTCACTTGTGTGGTCAAAACATCTCCAACCTTAGGATGGTCAATGATTTCGAAGTTGCGAACTGCCCCAATGAAACCCAGTTGAATACCTTTCTTCAATATATATTTATTTACATAACCTATACGAGCAGCACAGGTCTGGGCAATATTCTCCATCAACCCTGATGCAGAGAAACAACCATTGTCTACAAAAATATTGTCTGATTTAATCTCTGTCTCCGTTATTGTACACTTGTGATTAAAATGAATCAGAGAACCAATCATTACGAAAGGTTCTTGTTGAGGTAACAATTCATGAATATCTATTTGACGTAAATTCTGTTCCGTAGGATTTTCTGTATCAAAATCTATCATACTTCTTATCCGTCATGACGTTTTTCATGACCAAAAATCAAAAAAATTATACCATTGCAGTGGATATTGGCGAACTCTTAATTCCAATTCAGCCGCATACCCATCGGCTAATTGTTGCATCTGAACTTTGCGAGTAGCCTCCTTAGCATAAGAGATAGGGGTTACATAGACAGTATATCCCAAAGCAGAAGTTCTCATCACATTGACAGCTATGACATTTAACTTCCTCATCGTAGCCACAGAGAAGGGTCCCTGCGGTAGATGTGCTTTACGTCCAAGAAAGTCAACTTCCAACGTTTTTGATGCTCCAAAAATACGGTCGGCAGGCATACTTACTATCTCGTGATTGCCAAGTGCTTCATTAACAAAGAAAAGATGACTCATATCAGACTTAACAGGAATCATGCGGATGTTATTTTTTCCTAGTCTCTCCTGCCTTCCTTCCATCACCGTAGCTTTCTCGCCACCAAAGACCAAGGCATTAAAACGTTTAGTTTTTGCCACCAGCGAATAGCCTGCCACCTCATAGCAACCAATATGCGAACTAAGAATCACGAAACCCTCTTTCTGCTCAGATAGTTTTAAGTAGTTCTCGTACCCATCTATCTTTATATCGAAATTTTTACCTGCAAACATTGCAAATCGGTCTATTACCACAGTACCAAACAAGCAATGGTTCGCATAAGTACTCCAAGCCGCATGTAGTCTGCTATACCCTAACCGCTTGCGAAAATAGCGATATGCCATTGTACGACTATGGTTGGTATTGATAAGCAGACATACTGGCATAATAAAGAGGGAGACAAAGAGGTACAGTGCCCGCACATCCATCACTCTTAAAGAGTTGACCAATTGGCGATGCATCCAAGCACTGCCGAATGTCGTATTCTTCACTTAGCCTACCTTACTCTCAATATAGTCGCAGAACTGGCTAAGGGTTACAACCCCCTGCATTTCCTCTGGCTTAATCTTGAAACCAAAGTTCTTCTCCACGATAACAACAATATCAACGAAGTCAAGACTATCAATACCAAGATCGTCCTTCAACTTTGCTTCTGGTGCAATTTTCTCTTCCTCAATTTCCAAATCCTCAATGAGGAAATTTCTTACTTTTTCTTCAATTACTTTTCTTTCCATTTTTTATCTAATTATTTAAGTTTTACTTCTAATATTGTATGTCCTTGTCCTATACCATCATGGGTAGCTACAACTTTCAATCCGGCACGTTCTATTTGCTTTATCATGTCATCAGAATGATACATCTTGCTATTACCATTTGCCATTACCGTGAAATAAACACTTGTCATTGTCAAGCAGAGCGATGCCGGTTCATATTTTTGGCGATCCCAGAAGGTTTCCATTATATATAGGGTGGTATTCTCGTCCATCACCTTTGCTGCACGGGCAAGAATGCTATAGATTTCTTCTTCGGAGAAACAGTCCAAGAACTGGCTCATCCAAATGGCATCCCATTTTCCTGCTGGCAATTCATTTTTCTCTTCCAATATATTGGTTGGGTAGCCTTCTATTCTGTCAGCACCCGTTTTGCCATCTATATTTTGTTTCATCATGCCGATTTGTCCAGGAAGATCCACGATTGTGACGTTTACATCCTTATCATAGTTAACACAACGAAGCGCAAATCGTCCTGTATTACCACCAACATCCATCAAGTGTTTAGGCTTCTTGCTAAATACAATCTCCAAAGCAGTATCGAATGAGTGGTCGCTATAGAAATGATCAAAACCAAACCAACTTTTCTGTACCTGTGAATCGAGTTTGGAAAGCCCTTCATAGATGGTAGTCCAATTACCGAGAGTCTTCAGTCCTGCTGGTTTACCTTCTTTAAGAGCCTCCTCAAGATAAAACATTCCACGGTAGTTTACATCATGATTGAAGTCGATGTTGACTCGTGTAGCAGGGTCATTGAGCAAGAACCATCCAGTTTTTGAAATCGTATAACGGTCAGTTGCCTTATCGATTAAGACTGTACCTGCACTAAGCGATGCCTCCAACAGAATTTTAAGCGCATATTCTGGCAGTTTTGTCTTCTGCTGTAATTCGGCAAGAGTCAAGCCGTCTGTGCTATCACGCAGTTCATTCAGTACCCCCCACTTCACCATAAGTCGGGAAACTTGAAAGATGATTGGTCCCCAAGCTATATACTCCGCCTGACGTTGTGCCTCACGAGCAGAAAGTTGTTCTTGTGTGTATCTGTCACTTTCGGATTTAAATAAATTCATATATTAAAGTTATTTATTAGAAAAAGATTTGCCCAACTCCATAAAAAGCTTTGCAAAGCGATCTGTTGTTTTAAAATCCGCATGTCCTATAAAACCATCTAATTTTGCAGAATAAACTGTTTGAGAAGTTTTTATCTCCACGACTTCAATATTACCCCATATCTTTAACACCATACGTCCGTATGGTCCCCAACCTTTCCTTTGAAAGAAATTGGTAGCCGAAATTTTAATTTCATATTTAGGAGCATTGCTTGATTCTTCTATCTTTAATCCTTGGCTATTTGAATTGAAGCCATCTATAAAAGAGAGTCTAGAAATATTCAATATCTCATCAAATTCTTCTGAAAAATGGACCCTAAAAGATTCTTTCTTCTCCCAAGTCGCATGAGATACATCAATGACAAACTTTGCTGTAACATTTTCTTTAATACAAGAATTGTCACCACTGAATTTCATTTTCTGTGCATCTATGGTCAAAGTAACCATAATTGCAGCTAACAGCAATAGAATCTTTTTCATTTTTTATGTGAAACTATATAGCATTAACTAATACTTCTGTACAAGAAACTTCATTTATACTCTTTAGGTTGCTCTGTACAAAACAACCCAAAGAGTTATATTTCAATTACTTTGAACCAACAAAGTTGAAACCGATATTGAAGAAGAACAGACCTGACTTAAATGAATAATCAGATCCATAGTAGTCAAAATTCTTCAAGCCAAAATCATAGCCTATGCTTGCATAAGCACGACCATAGTTGAAGCCAGCACCGAGACGCAAGCCATAATCTAAATCATCAAATGGCCCATCAAAAACTTGAGAGATAAAACCACCTAAGAAAGGCTGAATAGACATTTTATCATTCAAATAGTAGTGGTAGCTTACTACGAGAGGCATTTCTATAGCCTGATTATCCGTCGATTCATCATCATCATAATAATTATCCCACTTATAACCTCTATTTACATAATACAAACCTGACTCAAGATACAATGGAATTGGAGCTACTTTAAAATCAACAGCGAATCCACCCATCGGAAAGATCTTGGATTTTATGCCATCTTCAGAATAAGAAGATGCAGAAACACCTCCACGAATACCGAAGTGAACACGTGGTTTCTCACTCAGCAACTGCGCATTTACCGTCATAGTTGAACCTGCAACCAACATCAAGGCAACTACAGCCATTTTTTTAATACTCTTTTTCATAAACCTAAAAATTTAATATTAATAATATGCAAACTATTTAGGACAGATAGCCAAATATAGAATTAATCAATTCGGTCCGCCAATAGTTCACCGTAAATTTCTCCAGCCGCCTCAAAGCCCTGTTTTAACAGTCCGATGTAATCACCAAAGTGACCACCTTTTGATTTCATCTGCATAATCTGAACAACTTTTCCCGTAGCTGTTTCTACAATCATATAATCCGCTAACGTATTTCCGTTATCATCTATTTTCTTCAAAGCTACTCTGAGAGTATATTTGTTTCCCTGCTCCGTAGTGCCACGTAGACGAAGTTTTTTCATTTCCTTGTTCATTTTTGAAATAAAAATAGAAGTAAGACTCGGCTTGTAAGTATTTTCCCACTTATCAGCAAAGTTACTATCCCGCTCTCTTTTATCAGCGCTCGTAGCCATATATTTCACGAAATCTCGCTCGCTATTATTGATAATCTCACATTTTGAAAAATCCAGATACACGCTCAATGCACTTTCATTTTTCAGACATTTAGCATCACCGCCTACAGAGTTCTTTATTTTTAAATTAGAAACGGCATTCAACACTGTCTTAGGCACTTTATTACCTTTTGTCACTTCCTTCTTACGAGCTGGAGTTGGTCCAACTTCTGATGCAACACTCTCTAGCTCTTCGTTCTCCTCAATCTCAACTGGGATCTTAGTTCCTTTCTTCACGTAGATGACTTCAGTTTCATTACCATCCTCATCCACCTCTATATACTTCACTTTACGTGTTTTTGGAGTAGCAGCAGTGGAAGTTACTGTTGCAGTTTTTTTCAACTGAGAGTTAGGTTTGCGAACAGATGCCCCTTTACGAGAAACGGTACCCCTGCGAGCTGAGACTCCCTTACGAACTGTTGAAGCAGAACGTGTTGAACTTTTTACTACAGCTTTACTTGCAGTTGCTGCTGTTTCAACAGGTGCTTCAATCACTCGCTGCACAACCTTTTTCGTAGGCTTAGCTATCGCACCACAATATTCTACGCTACCAGTAGCGTCCTTTGCTAACTTGAATATATTGCTTGCCAACTCAAAATAGGTCATGCCTAAACGTACTGTCTCAGATGGGTGTCCTAACCCCTTTACCTCATCAAACACCATTCGACAGACATACTGACCAGCCTTCACATCAATAACATCACAACGACCTTTCATGATTACTCCACCGGCCTTGACACTAGCAAAAGGATTAAAAGAACTGCCTCCGTTACCCATATCCATATAGTCAACATAGATAACCATCTTATACTTGGCATCAGTTAAATGCCTACCAATTTGCATTCCTTTTTTATTTTTCTTATTAAATCGGACTACAAAATATTCTAAAGCCTTATCTTGATCTTGTGGCCAGTCACGTACAAAATCTTCTCCTCGACTCTTCAAATAAGCGTTCAATGTCTGATCTTTGACCATAGTCTTAGAATAGTCCACAACAACAAGAGCCTGAGATGTCTCATTGAAAACGACAGGATTACCTGCTTTGACTGTCACTGGATTACCTGCATATATTCCTATGACAGACAACAATAACATTACAATAGATAATAATCTTTTCATAAACGATATTTTTTAGTACACTTAATTATATACCTATCTGCTTGTCTTTTAATGACATTGTTACTTAAAACATTTCATAACAAAAGAAGCGATACTTTTTGCAGAATCTTCATAACCATCTCCCCATAAATTACTCATAGTTCCCCAATGACCACCTGATCCAGAAATCTGAAATTTAACAAGTATATTTCCCAATTCATCCAACATGTAACAATAATTAGTATTATCACCTTTCATCGACACACTTACAGGTTTAACCAGCAATGTATATTTTGCATTGCCGTTAAGAGTAACAAATGCCCCTTTCTTTGACAATTTATTATTCAAAGATTTAATTAGTTTTTCTTGGACAACAGGTTTCAATTCATTTTCAAGTTCTTTTTTTGCATCATACTTAGGCTGAGAGGCTTGCCGGTATTCCAGCCAATCTGCGATAGACTTATTGTCAATTTTCGTTTCAGAAAAATCTATTTTAAGATTGATTTTGTTTACACCTTTTAAAGAAGGTTTTGTACCCTCCAGAATTTTCTGTGCACCCATAGGCAATGTTACCATAATTGCAGCTAAAAACAATAGAATTTTTCTCATAATTATTTTTTAATAAAACAATATTCTTAGATTTTTTTTATCACCAAAGCTGAATTGGTACCTCCAAATCCGAAACTATTGCTCAAAACTGTATTAATTTCTGTATCATAAGTTTTGGCTGCAATATTTAATTTTTCGGAATACTCATCAGGATTTTCAAAATTAATGTTAGGTGCAACAAAGTTATTTTGCATCATCAAAGTACTGTAAACAATCTCTGAAGCTCCAGCCATCCAACATTCATGTCCTGTCATACCTTTAGTCGATGAAATCAGAGCATGTTTTCCATTGAACATACGGTTGAGAGCTATCGCCTCATACATATCACCTTGATGTGTGCTGGTAGCATGGGCATTGATATAATCGATATCGTCTTCCTTTACTCCTGCCATATTGAGCGCACGGGTCATGGCTATAACACTACCATCATCAGACGGCTGACTGATACCACCACCATTGCTTGAAAAACCATAGCCAACGACTTCTGCCAAAATATTAGCACCACGAGCCTTAGCATGCTCATACTCTTCCAATACCAAAGAAGCTGCACCACCACTTGGAATCAGGCCATCACGATCACGATCAAACGGACGACTCGCTTTAGTTGGTTCATTCATACGAATAGAGAAAGCACCAAGAGCATCAAAAGAAGCCATAGAATAATAATTGGTCTCCTGAGCTCCTCCACAAAGCACTATATCTTGCAAACCTTGTTTTATCATCATGAAACCCAAGCCAATAGAATGGCTTCCACTGGCACAAGCCGAACTGACTGTAAAGTTGACACCTCTAAGATGAAAGATGGTACTTAGATTCATGTTAACAGTAGAGTTCATTGATTGGAAAATAATTCCATATCCCAGCATGGCTGAGTCATGCTTTTCGTCCATAATCTTGGATGCTTCAATGACCGGTTTAGCAGAAGAATCATTACCGAAAATACATCCTACCTCATTATTAAGCAAGTATTCATCGGAGATGCCGGCTTGACTGAATGCTTGTAGACTAGACATATATGCATACTTTGCCTCTTCTGACATTCCTGCACGAGTATGACGATCAAGCATTTTCTTTGTTATGATAGGTTCCTCAACTATGCCAGTCAATGCTGAACGGTAACCATATGTTAAACGTTCGGGCTGTATGCCTATACCTGATTTTCCATTATATAATGAATTCTTGACCGTTTCTAGGTCAGTACCAAGGCATGACCAAATACCCATACCTGTAATTACGACTCTTCTTTCCATTACTTATTATACCTTAATTATATTATGAATGATTGGAATGTAATAGCGATTATGTATAAAGACCACCATTTATACTGATTACCTCACCAGTGATGTAGGCTGCGTCATCCGAAACCAAGAAGCCTACCAATGCTGCCACTTCTTCTGGTTTCCCGAAACGTCCTACAGGTACTAACTTTTTAAGTTCGTCCTGTGGCAAATCCTTAGTCATATCTGTTTGTATGAAACCTGGAGCCACTGCATTCACTGTGATGTTACGAGGGGCTACCTCTTGAGCTAAAGCTTTTGTCGCTCCTATTAGCGCTGCTTTTGCTGTACTATAATTTACCTGACCTACCATTCCTTTCAAACCAGAAAGCGATGACATGTTTATAATTCTTCCACCTCGTTTACGAGGCATCATATGTTTCAATAGGCGTCTTGTGATATAGAAAAAGCCATTAAGATTTGTATTGATGACATCATGCCATTCCTCATTTGCCATCATAAACATAACATTGTCTCGACGAATACCTGCATTGTTTACTAACACAGAAATATAATCATCAGGATGTCTTTGCTCCCACAGGTCAATCGCATTTTCTATAGATTGTGAATCTGCAACATCAAAAGGTAGCAACTCTGCATAACCTCCGTTCGCCTCAATTAGTTCCTTTACCTCATTAGCACTTTCGGAATTAGAATGATAATTGATTATGACAGGATACTCATTTGCTAAGCGCAAAGCCACTGCACGTCCTATACCTCGCGAGGCTCCTGTTACTAAAGCATATTTCATATTTATTAATTGTTTTATTATATTTTTTGAAGAAACGCACTTGGTATATAGGCTGTGGCCATTGTTACCAAATCATCTACTACCACGCCTACTCTCTGTTGCCCCTGCCAGCGTGCAACTATTCCAACCACCCCTTTGAATACACCATCAATAACCTTTACCAACTGTCCTTTCTCGAACTTTGGCACTTCGACTAATGACACGATTGTATTATCCGCATCGGCAGCACAGATGATTTTGAGACTTTCCATCTGATAGTCTGGAACTATCATAGGAACCTTCTCTATTCTGCGTCCAACGTGGACGTGACGATAGTAAAAACGAAGGAATGGGAGATTTACGTTGTCGTAAAC
>OIXY01000062.1_pt1 | contig 31114 bp, 9 predicted proteins | sample 1588051 | NCBI WGS metagenome assembly OIXY01 (sample SAMN03283247) | human gut metagenome | biome: human-associated habitat; material: feces | host: Homo sapiens | place: Peru | collected 2012 | reverse complement strand
AAATCGTAGATAAGATAGATGCCAAGCTCTTCGGGCTGTTCTCTTAAAGGTAAAAGGGCTTTTAAAGGTAAAAAAGTAAAAAGGTAAAAGGGTAAAAAGAACCTTCCCCCCTTTGCGCCCCCGTTCCTAGCGATTCCATCGCTAGTCCAATTCAACATTTAACATTAACAAAGATGCATATAGCAATAGCAGGAAATATAGGTAGCGGCAAGACAACATTAACCAAGATGCTTGCCAAGAGATATGGCTGGAAAGCTAATTTCGAGCCGGTAGATAATAATCCATATCTGGCTGATTATTACAAGGATATGGAACGTTGGTCGTTTAATCTTCAGATTTACTTCCTGAACAAGCGATTCCATGATGTTGTGGAGATTTCACGTTCAGAGCAGACCATCGTACAGGATAGAACCATCTTTGAGGATGCGCGTATCTTTGCGCCTAATCTTCATGATATCGGTATGATGAGCGATAGGGATTTCAAAAACTATACCGATCTCTTTGATCTGATGATCAGTCTGGTAAAACTCCCTGACCTGATGATATATATCAAGAGCAGCATTCCTACGCTCGTGAAGCATATCGAGAAGCGTGGCCGCGATTTCGAAAAGAGCATCCGCATCGATTACCTCCAGGGTTTGAACAAGCGTTATGAGGATTGGATCAAGGATTATAAAGGTCGCCTCATCATCATAGATGGTGATAATCTGGAGTTCGGAGAGAATCCTGAAGACTTCCGTAAGGTTACCGACCTGATAGATGCCGAGCTCTTCGGCCTGTTTGCTGAAAAGGAGGTTTAAAAGTAAAAAGGTAAAAAGAACCTTAACCCCTTTGCGCCCCCGTTCCTAGCGATTCCATCGCTAGTCCCCCAAGTCCTTATTATAAAGGTAAAAAAGTAAAAAGGTAAAAAGCGCAACCCCGCTAGGCGTCAAAGGAGGAACGCCTGGCGGGGTTGCTTTTTATGGTTGTACAGCTAAAGGAGTTATGGTTGTACAACTAAAGGGTGTATGGTTGTACAACTAAAAGGTGTATGGTTGTACAACTATAAGGGTTGTAGTTGTACGATTAAAAGGTGTTGTCACTAGGCTCAGCAGACCTGCTGACTGCAGTCGGCAGAGCTGCTGACTAGGCTCAGCAGGTCTGCTGAGCCTAGTGGCAATCTTCGAGAAGCAGTCTCTTTCAACTCAAGAAGCAGTCTCCCTCAACTCGAAAAGCAGTCTCCTTCAACTCAAGAAGCAGTCTCCTAAAACTAAAAGAGACGTTTCCTTGAACTCAAAGAAACGTCTCCTTTTGCTTATTCAATCATATTCTTTCGCTTATTCAAACATCTGAATACGCTTATTCAATCATAATCTTCTTATTATTCAAACATCTGAATTCGCCAGCAGAACTATCTCCTTCCTCCAGAAGAACCGGATGCTTTGTAGAATTTACCTTTCTGGCTTGAGATGAAGATGCCGCCTTGAGTGGAGGCTTTATCTACTTGCTGGCCATTGAGATTATAGAAAATCTCTTTCTCATCCTTCTTTTGCAGGGTAGGAGAGGCGATAGATGTCGTGCCAGGAGCAATGGCGAAGCGGATGGAATGCTTGCCCAATGCCAGATTATCCTGGTTGTTCTGACTTACCATTTCTTTAGGCAACCAGGCTCTGTTAGCAGCCAGCGTAGAACCGGTAAACTTGTAGAAACCGATACCCCAGGTACTCTTGTAAGATAATACGTAACCCTTGTTGTTCTCAACAGGAATCGCTTCATTCTTCGGATTGCCCTTCAGGATGGTAGCTGCAGTACTTTCGCTCGATGTAGGGTGGAAGTAATATTCGCCTACCGGACCATAAACCACATAGCCTTTGTTGGCATTGATGACCGTAACAGGTGTAAGCGTCATGGTGAGGTCATTAATCAGGCTCGTCGAGTCATTCATATTATGCGCCGTTGCTGCATACGCAATCACCCCTGTTGGTACCTTCGCATTGAAAGGTAGGCAGATGGTACTCCACCCATATTTCCCTTCCTCATAGCCCTCTATCTTTTTGATTTCCAGTTCGTAAGGATCTGCCAATACATATTCTATAGCCTTGGTTGCACCACCTAGTCCGCCACGCTGGTTGGCAGCACGTATACTGTAGAAGCCATTACCATAGTCATTGAGATTAATCTGGTTCTCTATCGTGTTTGCCTTGTATATCCATTTGTCAGTTTTCTCATCCAGCTTGAAGATAAAGTAGCAGAGTGCCTCTTTCTGATGTCTCCACTGCAGAAGGTTGTCGTTGGTAGAGATGCTGTCTTTCCAGATGATATGGTTTTCCGTATCTACCTTTTCCTTATCCTCCAACTCTTCGTCTTTTTTCGATTGCAATCCCGATTCAGCATCAATCTGCGTGCAGAGTTCCTGAGGTTCGAAGGCATCCGTACCACTCATCACGTTGCGGATATTGTAATCTGATGTATTGGTCAGAATGCAGTCGTCTGAGCCAGGGGCAGGAGAGCATGCGGCAAGCGAACGGGTTCCCAATGGAATAGGGGTATCTGACTCATCCACACTGTTGTATTCGTGGAATCTTACTACCAGTCCTTCTGTCATTTTGTTCCAGCCATAGGTTTGTGGCTGGGTATACATTTTCGTATTGAGGAATGTACATGCCGGCGAATTGTTCCATGGGCGTGCCAGTGTCCAGTCATTGCCTTTGAGCTGTGTTGGCTTGTCTGTCTCCGGCCTGATGGTACAGTTATTGAAGACATATCCCCATGCCTGGCCTTCTTCTGTATTAGGAGCTGCAATATTGTTACCTGCACGGTCACGAACGATGATATTGCATTTTTCAAACCAGATGTCGCCATTTCCGCAAATCCAGTCTACCACTCCTGCCAAGTCACAATTCTCGAAATAGCTGCGGTAGTCGGCTGCTGAGTTGGAAGAGAAATAGGTGTCCTGCCAACTCATGAGTGCTACATTCTTCAAAATGCTTCTGTTGCCTCGGTCGCAGAAAGCAACAGCACGACCGGCGCCACTGGACTTTTGTCCGGAAATTGTGCCCCAATAGTCGAACTTGTTCTCCAGGGTCAGGTCCTGGGCATAGAAGTCTTTGGTATCTTTTGTCAGGTTGATGGTTGCCGTATAGCTGATACCTTCCACGATAGGATGGTTCCATATTCTTACCCCTTCCTTGCTTTGTCCGATGAGCGAGATGTTCGACTTTGTGATATCCGTCATGTGGTTATTCTGTCCGTCCATGTCCGTGCGAGAATTACCCTTTTCATCTTTAGGTGCATCCTTTGGGTCTTTACTGCATGAGATGATGGTGTTTCCTGTCAGCTGATAGTCTCCATCCGGAACGAAGATATAGTAACGGTGATCCGTCTTGTCGTTATTGTTTGCTGCCTTGATAGCCGCATCCATGTCTCCATTCCTGCCTTCACCCTCGCCTACGATGAAGTCGAAGGTATGTCGGTGATAACGGGTATCATCTTTCACTACATGCAAGGTAAGGGTGATTTCCTGACCATAAGCTCTTCCGTAGATGTCCTGATCTGGCTTAATCGTTAATGTCACAGTTCCTCCTGATGGCAAATCCCAGTATTTAATGATTTGTTCCTTACCGATGCCGGTAGAAGAAGTAATATCTCCATACGTATAGCTGGTAGCTTTCATCTGACGGTTGAAGTTCAACTTGATAACACCACTTCTTGGAACATCTTTTGGTTCGATGGTATTTCCGGTATAGGTAGTACCATTTACGGTCAGCGAATCTAATGTAGGAGCAACCGTAGGCGTATTAAATTTGAATTTGATAGGGTAGGTCTCCACGACAATACCGCTCTGTGTTTTGACGGTAGCCACGCATTCTGGCGAAAGAACGGTTGCCTTGGTCACTGTAACCGTACCTTTCTCTGTGGCAGTACCGGTAACCGCTGGTATCGTATCATTGTCATTCTCCCATGGACTTAACGTGAAGGTGACGCATTTGTCTGTACCATTCATCTTTTCCTGAATCTCAGTAGCATTCAAAGTCGTACCCTTGCAGGTCAGTGATTTGATGGTTGCCTTAGTGGCGGTTTGCGGCTTATATGTTACACTGAAACTCTTGCTGTATGCACCATCGCCCTGATTGAATTCTACCTTCTGGATGGCTGTTTCCCCCGTGCAGATCACTGATGCTTCAGCATTGGTGAGTGTAACGGTTTGTCCGGCTATCGTCAACTTCTTGTTGTCGCTTTCCGTTGCTGTCCATTTAGCAACACAGTCTTTTGTAGCTGGGAACTCAACGATAGAACCAGGATTAATCTGTATTCGTTCAGGATGTTCCGTATTCGATACGTTATTGAATTTACCTTTACTTCCATCCAGGGTTATTTTGAGGTCGATACTCAGTTTTTCTCCTTCTTTTTTCGGATTCTCTGTTTCCAGTTGAGTAACGAGAATACCCTTTGTTCCCTCATAGTTGATGGTTGGTGCACCATCGTTTTTAGCGAAATACCAGGTAGCTGTAGCATTCTCTTGGAGGTTGAGGATATTGAATGCATTCGGCTTGAATACCGGGAACATACGGATGAATTCCTTTGGAGCCTCGTATGATTCACCTATTTTATATACCTTTCCTGCACCATCCACCCAATGGTCGAGCGTATTACCCTCGTAGTAAAGGGTTTTGTTCTTTGGAACGACAAACTGGTCACCATGTTCCACCCATGTAGCCTCCGGAGAAGTACCTTCCGCTTTATCTCCGGCATTGTAGGTGATGTAATAGGTATTCTTCATCTCCTTGAAGCAGATTTGCAGACGGCGGTGGGTGGTGATGTCGAATTCCAATTCATATCGGGTTCGGATATTGTCAGATGTAAGATAGCATTCTTTTCCCGACTGATCTTTTCCCGACTGATATGCCTCTGCTTTTCTGAGTACGAAGACGGTAGAGCCGGCTGTACCCCAGGAACCATCTGCATTCTGCTTAACAGGCGTCGTGGTGGTTCCATCATCAAATCCTACCATGTTTACCGTACCGTTATCATTCATCTTCAATACGGCAATCGGTTCTCCGTTCTCATCCAGTTTGTCAAGGTCTACAATCTTATCCAGTTCATATCCCTTCTTTCTGTTGAACGTCATCTTGACGCGTTCACCCTTATGGAATGCCACACCGCCATCTTCCAGTTCTCTATATTCGTGGCCTTCATCCGTTGTCACCGGTTTGATGTCTTTCTTGTTGATGATGCCACGCAAGTCGTCATTGGTTGCAGCATGCAGGGTTACCCAGTTTGCCGCAAGCGTATTGAGCTCCAGCCATTGGTAGTAGGAGTAATCATCTCCAATCTTGATGGCAGGTCGGAGGGTTGGATTCTTTGTAGTATGTGTATAGACATACATATACGATTTTGCTCCGTTCTCTTCTTCTTCCAAAGAAGGCAATCCCGCTTTCTTTCGTTCGCTGTTGGTGCGTTCTCTGTCGAGCGTAGGAACAGAATCATCTATTGTAGTAGAAGTAATCTTGGAATACGACATGAGGGAAATCTTGGTACCAGTACCAGATGGAAACCAGAGGGTTGTACCCGGTCCGAAGGCGCACCAGTTGTCAAACTGTCCGTTTCTGATATATCCCTTTTTGCCAGTGTCGCACCAGAGGGCAACATCTCTCCAGTGTGGCTTATCCTGTCCACCTTCGCGTACCTCCACCCATACTTTTGTGGTCCAGAACACCTGTTGGTTCTTTCCGATATTCACGGTTTGAGCGCATACCTTTCTGGTCTTTTTCGCTGTAGGATCATCATATTCCTTCACTTTTCTAGCGAAGTCATATCTGATAACAGGGTTGTTGGTACGGTTGTCCTGAGTGGCATCGTTCTTTACGAATACTGGAATCAGATTGATGGTTTCTCCTTTTGTGCTGAAGGAATAGGTATTGCCGAGTTTATATTCCTTGGTTGTATCACCCTGTTTTATCCAGTGTTTGAGGGTATAATATTTATCAAATGCGGTTCCGTTATCATCAATGCTCTTGAAGAGGGTATAGTTGGTAGGGATGGTAAAGCTGCGGACGTTGTCCATATCGTCCGGTTTGATGCTGATGGCATTCTTGAAGTTGCCTTTTTCGTCCTTACCGTTGACACGGATAGTGTCAGGAATGACGAATTTCACATTACCCATGATTCCCTCTTTAAAGTGGGCGATGATGGTACGGTCCTGGTCGTTGGTTGTGAAAGAATAGGTTTCTCCCACATCTTTTCTATCCTTGCCATCCATCCAGTAGTCTACGATATAGTTGGTAGCCGCTTCGGCAGTCATTGTCACCTTGGTTTCTGGTGTATACCAACTTTCTATATGAGTAATATCTCCCAGCTTTCCCTGTTCGCTGTAGAAGTTGTCATATTTCGGTTCGATGGAGACCGTTCCGAGTTCGGCTTCTGATGACTTGAGGGTTATCTTATGCAATACTTTTCTTGTGTAGATAACTTCCAGCTTGTTCTCACCTTCCTGAACGGTATATTCATAAGGTGAAGCCGTATAGGTGGTTTCGCCTATCTTGATTCCGGTATTATCATATCCGTATTTCGGTGTAGGGGTAATGGTGAGTTTTTCATCGGTTACGTAGCGCCCACCGGTATTGGCGTGACCGCTCTTGGTGTCACCTTCCAATGTAACCTTCGTTTCGCATGCATTCTCTACCTTTTCGTTAGGGAACTTGGTCGGGTCTGGATTCGAGATGGTGTTGGTGTAGCTGAAGTTTGCCAGTAGCGGATAGGTAGCAGTGATGGATTCAAAGAACCAGTTGTCTGCCTTTGAACCTTGATTCACGTAAGGCGTCAGGGTGATGGTTGGTTCGTCTCCCTTGTAGGTGAAGATTACGGTTTTTCCATCAGCTGATACCTCTGCATTTTCCAGTATCAGAGAATCCTGATTGGCTGTATCTTTCAGTTTAATCTGAACTTGATTATCTGCTGTTCCGAAGATAGTCGGCAGTCCACCGTTCTCAGTATCCACTTTGCTCGAAGCCTTGACGGTTACTTTCATTCCATACATGGCAGGAAGGGTGAATTGAGTACCGTTCTTTACCAGTGCTCCTTTACCGCTGAGAGCATTCATGCGCTCATCGGTATTCTCTATTTTTCCTGATTTCGTATTGATATTCAGCGCCACATCCTGTGTCTCTGTTGTATTTCCATCTATATGGATGGTTATAGGACGGGTATATGATAAGTCCTTTTGTGTATGTTCGCTGTATATATTGAGTGCAGGAGCATCATCGGAATGGTCGAAACTCCATACAACGGTTGCCGCCTTGTTGTTATCGTATAGATGATAAGAGTTTGCCCTCATCTTCGGTTTGAGGGTAACATCTTGGGTAAAGGTATATGTTTTGCCAGGTTCATAATCCTTTGCTCCATCTGTCCAGGATTCAAAGGTATAGCCTGGTTTGGAGAAAGTATTGCCCGATGGCATGATGGCATTTCCGTCCTTGTCACATTTTATCTTGGTCGGATATTTGCCGATGATGCCCTCTTGGGGTTCAAAGGTCAGCATTTTGATTCCATTTGAACTGCCAGTAGTGCTACCGAAGATTTTGAGGTCTACGATATATGCGTTTTGCTTAAGTGTGACGGTCTCAAACTTGATTTGGCAGTTGGTGCGGTTGACTTTGATTGTGTCTACTTGACCCTTGGAATTTGAAATAGAGTCTTTATATAGAACTACCCAATTCTCCTCTCCTTCTCCCTTGACAGATACCTTGATACCACGATCTTTGCCAGTTGCAGCCTGGGTCAATACGATTTTGGTAATGCTTTTTAATGGAGAGGTTACGGCACTCGGTTCGCTCTTACTGTATTCTCCTGGATATTTGGCGGTTATCATGTAACCGGTATATTTCGGGAATTTTGATTGCCAGCCATTAGGGTCCACACCCACACCATTAAGGGTGAAGGTGAGCTCCTCATTGCTGTATTCTGTCCATTGGGTTACCTCTTTGCCGATGGTTGTTTTACGGTCAATGTCATTCCATTCCGTAAAATCGGTGGAGTAAAGCAGCTGTTCTGTTTGTGCCCACGCACTCCCCATCCATCCCATCATCATGAGGAGGATGAGGGAACGGAGGAAGTTGCCGGTTGATATCTTATTCTTTCTATTCATATCTTTCTGTTATTTTATCATGATTTTTCTGTTGCCAAAGATGTAGATGCCATCAGGGAAACCACTGTAGGTGGCGGTGCCAGGACGTACATCCAAGATGCGATAAAGCTGACCGGTGGTTGAGAATACCTGCAACTGGGTGGAGTAGGTGCTCTCTATGCGTACACGGTGAGCGCCGATAGGGCGAATGAAGAGTGATTCGCCGGCTGGTGTATCATCGTTACCGTTTATTTCCGGTTCTATCCTGTCGATGCCCGTGGTCTCGCTGATGCGGATTACAGAAGGAACGGCTGAAGAACGGGTTCCGGCATTCGTACTTTCTTTAGTCAGATAGGTACGGAAAGGCATTACGGTCTGTGAGGTTGCCGTATTGCAGAAAGCTGTTCCCTCTGTATTGAGCGCATAGATGCCTCCGTTTGCTACTTCCTTGGCAGCGAAGGTTCCCCAGTGGGCATAGCCATTGCTTACGGTCTTCATATCTTCTTTTGTGATAGGAATCACGATGGCTTTCTGCTGAGGTTCTTCGCTCGCAGAACCATAAGCATGGAAAGTGATAGTCTGAGGATCTTCCTTCTTGTTCAAGAGACTGTTGTAGAACTTGCTGGAAAGGTCGAACTCATAATAATACTCACCTGGGAAACGGACGATATAAGGTACTCCTGCCAAGAGAGGCAGATAACCTGTGAGGGTCTGCGTTTCTCCGTAATATGAATTTTCCACATTATTATATAGCCATTTTCCGTAGGTATCTACGAAGAAGGTATTATGGAATGTATAATCCATACCTGTGGTATTTCCTGCGTTATTAAACAGACCGGTACCTGTACCCGGTCGCTGGAAGGTGGCTGTCTTCTCCGTTTCATTCACACCAGTCAATCCTCGCAGCCAGTACTCATGGTGCAGGGTGTGAGTGTTCGTGGCTGGGTTAGCCAGTTCATCTTCTGTTGGTGTGCCATAGAAATGAGTAATTTCACCATTGAGTGAAGCTACTGCCTTCTGTACGGTGAACGGCAGACTGATACCTTCCCATGCTCCTGTTGTATTTTCGGCATAAAGCATAGGCTTGCGAACATACCAGGCATGCTTGGTTACCGAGAATTCAAGAGGCACGCAGAAGTCGTTGTTGTCGCAGGTCTCGCCCTCACTGTTTTCATTTTTAGCTGTGCGCTCTACGAGATGGAGGAATGGGGTAGCGTAGGTTTCTCCTGTTTTCACAATGTGATGTCCCTGTATGCTGCCCTCCTGTGTCTTTTCGTCATAATTCAAAGCCGTATGAACGATATCGTATGCCTCGTTATCTTTGCTTGTATCATCGGCTGCTGTATAAACCAGGAGGTTCTGGGTAACTCCATCCTTTATGGTAAGGTTGTCGTATACATCCGGTTCATCCCCGTCGGTTGCAGCAAAGTTGATAGCTGTCGTTGTAGGGATATGAACATAGGTACCCATGTGCTTGGTGTCCTGGTTGTAGGCATTGTAGTGGAAATAATCTTTATCAGTATTTCCGTAATATGCATCGGTCCGGTATACCCGGTTAGTCATGTATTTGTTCTGCTGCGATGCTATCTTGGCAGGATAATCTGCTGGAGTAGACTGCAGGTTCTGTCCCCAGAAGAGGAAGTCGTTCATCAGTTCACTACCATTCTTGTTTTCATTGAACAGAGGCAGGTAGTTGCCTGTTCGTTTTTCCTTTTCTGTATCTGTTGCAGCCTGATAGCCCTGTGCACGAGCCTTGTCGATGGTGTGCGTCTTGTCATGACGGGTTTCTGTCTGACCGTAGTTTGGCTGGTCGCTGTCCTGGCCTTTACGCAGATAGGTAATACCCGTATTATTGCCCGTGATTTCATCTGTTCGATGAGCGTACTGATAGTCGCCGTTGGCATAATAGTCGTATACATACTTCAATGCCTTCTTATCTTCATCTGTGCTGTTGCCTTGGCGTGCACGCAGATAATATCCGTTCAGATCGTAAGCAACCTTGCCATACTTAAAGTCATCGTGTGTATAGCTCTTTTCGGTCTTTTTGCCATCCCAGCCATATACGATAGGAGTATCAGGGGATGAGGCTGGAGCATACTCAAAGCAGCAGTGGTATTCACCTGTAGATGAGGTTCCCTTTGTATTGCCTTTCGCAGCGATACTACCCGTAGTCAGACCGAGGTTGTATATTTTGCCTCGGTTCTCTAAGAAGAGTGACTGGTCTTTGCCTAATCCTTCTATGATATGGCCGTTACCATGCAATATGCCCTTGAAGATGACTTTGCTTCCGTCATAACCTTTAGGGATGGTCAGGTCGCTCTGGAGGATGAACTGGGCATTTTCTTGTATCTTTGTCGTATCCACAAAGTTGATGAATGCCGTCAGGTCGCTGGCATCGTTGATATAAATGCGAGGCTCTGCGAAATACGTTTCATTCTTGGCACGCTGGATGGCTTCCGGAAGATGGAGGTTTACGCCCGTCTTATGAGGATCCATCTGATGATAGTTGTGAACCACGAGGGTATCACCTGGTGCTATGTTCACAGGGAACACCGTCTCCTTGATACCCGTCATGGTGACGCCCAGCTGCACGCCGTAGCCATTCATGAAGTAGTAGGCTGGAATGTCGAGATAGTCGGTGGTCTTGTCGTATTTGGCACCTGCGAAGAGATCGTTGCGGTCCTTGTCTATCTTGTCTCCCTGCTTATAGGTGTCTTTCGATGTCGTGGTTGCAAGCAGCCAACTGCTTCCGCCTTCAAACTGGATTTCTCCATTTTTATCCTTCACGAATTCTCCATTTTTATCCTTCTGCAACTTGCCAATGTGCCAGAAGTAGCCATTCGGTGCGAATGCCTGGTCGGCGGAAATTTTCACCTTGTCCTTCTTCAGGCGAATCATCTCACCTGGCAGGGCACAGTTGTCGATGGTGATGCCACCCGTGAAGTTAGGACCCTCCACATACTCGATGGTAAGATAGATGGTGTAGGTATAGTTCACGGGGTTACCATCCTTGTCTGTCTTTTGAATGTCATTCTCGTCGAGGGCTGGTGATTCCAGAACGAGGGTAGCCTGGCATTTCTTGGAGAGATGTGCCTTGTAGTACTCCGGGGTTGCGTTATTCACGTTGTTGTCGTATAGACGGAAGGCAATCTTGGCGTCACCTCCCTGGATGGCATCATTGAATACTTCGGTATTATACTTCTCCTTTTCTGACATGTGCAGGATGGCAGAAAAGCCTTTTTGGGCTTTATCCGCTTGGTCTTTGGAGGTAGCACCTATAAAGGCGGTGGTATCCGATGCGCCCACGTAGAGCTTGTACTTTTCTGGTGCATATTTCTCCAAATCGCATTGGTAGTCTTCCTTCTGTTCGTTGTTGCCGTCAGGATGTCCGCTTCTCATCTTCCAGCTCTGAATCCTTACCTTGGCTCCTGGCTTCAGGCCAGCAAGGGCGGTAAGACCATCCGAGTTGTCGTTGTCGAAGGTGATTTCCTTCTTGTAGGTATAACCCGTAATGTGGGCGTTGTAATAATAGTTGTAGCCCGTTACGTACCAGTAGTGGATGTCCATCTCTTTGTCAGGATCCTTGTCCTTCTCCAGACTGTAGAAACCTTTTGGCGAACAATCATCTACGATGAAGCGGTTGTTGCCTGTCTTGTTGGTATAGTTCAGTGGGAACACGAAGTTTCCTGTTGTTTCGAGGAAGTCCTTGCCCTTTCCATCTGTACGCTCATGCACGTTGTCGGCATATACATAGCCTCCACCTTCTCCTGGACGTGCGCTTATCAGGTTCATCTCTATGATTCCGTGGATAGGACCATAGTAGATGATTTCATCCATTTTCTGGGTTGTCTTATTGATGATTTCCTGCACGTTCTGAATCTTCAGGGCATAGCCCGATGCGATGCCTACCATGTTCTTTGCCGTACCGTTGTTACGCTCCTGGAAATCTGAAAGGTCATGCTTCTGATTATATCTGTCGATATAGCCCTGCTTTTTATTCTGGTATGAGATGTTGGCGGCTTCTAGCTTGCCATGTTCGTCATGCCAAGGGTCGGAGAACTTTATGTTGGAATAGACGGCTCCTACATAGTGGATGTTGTTGGCGAGTCCCATAAAGTTGCGCGCCTTGTAGTTATACTTGAATTTGGCGGAAGTGCTGTTGTGCGTCTCTGGTTCACCTTCCAGTTTTCCGTCAGTATCAGCCTTGACCTCATTTCCCACCATCTTGATTTCTCCCACACGTGCGATGGAGTAAGGAGTCTTGTTGATTTCGTTGACGGTATAGTCGCGTGCACCGAGCAATGAGAAGCAGTTGTCTTCCAGTCGAAGGATATCAATTCGCTGGAAAGTGTTGATGATTTTCGGATTGTCGATGGTATGGTTGGCAAAACCATAGCCCGTGATATCCGCACTGCGGAAGCCCTGGGCATAGGAGAGGTGACCATCGCCGAAGATACCACCCTCGCTGTCATACTCATAGAATTTATTATGCCTGATGCCTTCCAAATCTTTTGGTACATCGTTGCCCTTGTAGTACTTCACCATCTCATAGATGAAGCGATAGGTGTATTCGTCGTCCTTGCTGTTATCATCGTAATATCTGTAATAATAGCCATAGAGGTCAGTACCATCTGGAAGATTGATTTCCTTCATGTCCTGTTTGGAGATGGTGATATGCTCACTGGTCTTGCTGTCGCCTATCAGAATCAGGGTATTTCCTCCGAAGCCAGCAGTAGTACCACCCGGAAGCGACTTCAACTCTTCCAGATGTTCTGCACTATTGGCAAAGGCTTTATCCACATTGTAATCATCCGTCAGTTTAAGTACGGTGGTGTTATTTGCCAGGACGGATGTACCCTGGGCGAGGGAATATCCTCCGCCATAAATCGCTTCATCGATATTGATATGTACGTTTTCCCAATCCATAGTTGGCTCCTTGGCAGCAACCGGGGTGAAATACTCACCCTTGTTGGATTCTGTTATATCAATTCGGGTACCGTTATCTATCGCCACGATGTCATCATATACACCCTGCGAAATCAGCTCACTGGTAAGCAGATAAATCTCCTGCTTGATGGTAGGAGTTCCATCATCGTTCTTCAGGTCAAGATTCTTCTGGTCGGTACGTTTCAGAATATACTTTCCGCTCTTCAATTCGTTCACCTTATAATAGGTTGGGTAACCCACCTTTACCTGGGTAGAACCATATACATAGCCCGAATAGGAACCGCCGGTTACCGAACGGAAGACGTGACCATTGAGGATATCCACATTGGTAAGTCCGATGACATTACCCTGCTGACCGCCACCATAGATGAAGTTGGCTGATACGCCGCAAGGCAGGAACTTACCGCCATCCGTCTTAGGTTCTGAACAATTTACACTATCACCCATGATGACGTTGGTATTGCCATATACGTAACTCTCCATACCATATCCGGCACCATAGACGTTGAGGCTGGAGTATTCTGGATTGGTAGCCAGATATTCGTTCGATTTCTCCAGTTTCGCCTTTTCCTTACCGGCAAGCATGTCGCTCCGAAGGTCGATGGTAACGTCGCCTCTCACGGTTCCCGTCTTGTAGCAGCCGCCATAAACGCATCCGCCCTGATAAGCTTCATTGTTTACGATGGTCGGTTCAAACTTGTTCTTGATGGTCAGCTTGATGAATGGTTTCTTAGAATGTGCCAGACCGAGCAGATAACCGCCTTCGTGGGTTACCTTACCCTTATAGTCGTAGTTGGCATTGTTGCAGCCACCTACAATCTTGCTGGTGATGGTAAGTCCTTCTGGGAAGGGATAGTCTACCACCTTACCTGTAGAATCCGGATAGATGTTCATGTTACCGCGGTTTCCTCCACAGTAGAAGGAACCGATGGTACAGTTGGTCAGGTTCTCGCCCCAAGCCAGTTCGCCCTGGATGTTCATCTCTACCGGCTGGAAATAGAGGTCGATGAGGTGAGGGTAGACCAGCGGTCTCTGTGCTTTCTCCGTTGGCAGATAAAGAATATCAATGTCATTGTTGGAAGGATCGTTCTCCCAGTCGATGGTATCGGCTAAGTTCAATTCCTTGCTGGCATCATAGTAATCGCCATTCAACTTCTGGAACTTGTTCATGAAGTTGTTGTCTTCTGATGCCGTGAAGAGTGCATCACCATTACAGCCCATGAATACGCTTCGGATGTTGACATGGCTTCCTATCTTGAGATTCACGCTACCTACGGTTTCGACAGATGCCGTTGCAGCTTCTTTTACTTTCAATACCGTAGCAGAGTTACCTCCACAATATACATCGCCCTTGATGAGTACAGAATCGTTCTTATTGTTACCCATAATCTGGATATTCACCTTGTTGGTCATCGGTCGCCAGGAGTTGATGTTCACCATCTTCAGGGCATCACTTGCTGCTTTATGTGAAGGCATGTTTTCTCTCATTGGTACGGTGAATACCAATGGAGTGGTTTCCGAATTAGGGTCGTTCGGATTAAGCGGATAGTTCTCGTTAACGGTTACCTGGGTGTTGCCCTTTCTGTCGAGGGCATAGAGATAGTCACCGTTTCCGGCACCATACACGTCGCCGTAAATCTTACCGCCATATATATTAATATGTGTACCGGAGCTGTTGTTGTCAGTAAATTCACCATTCTTAACGCTTACGTTAACATAGCCCGAAACATCGTTTCCGCCGTAAACATTGCCATGGATGAAGATGGCTTTGTTGCTATTTTGGGCTGAAGGATTTCCGATATTTACTGCGGTACCATTGATGACATCACCCATCATACCGCCACCGAAGATGTCATGGCAGTCAATAGCCTTGATATTGACGGTGGTAGAATCTACAGAGTTGTAGAATCCGCCACCAAAGACTCGGCGACAGAAGATACCACCGGATCCTTCTACGTGGGTATTGCCCACCACCTTGCCGGAGTAGCCACCACCCACGATGTCCATCACGGAAAAATCGCCCAAGAAGTGCTTGTATTCTTCGCCCTTCTTGATATCGTCTACGTGACCTCTGTTGTTATCTTCTTCCATGTTGATTTTCACATGGGTATCACCCTGGATGACGGTATGTTCTCCATAGCCGCCACCGAATACGCAGAAGTGAGGGGATCCCACCTTATTATATATCTCCTTCCATTCTTCACTCTCGAAGAAATTCTTGCTGTCGTCCTGTCCCGAAACAACCTTCGTATTCTTGTGCAGCAGTCCCTTTGTCATAGTGAGATAGGTGTTCTTTCTTACTTCGCAGGCAATATTACCACCCGCATAGATGTTGTGGTTTATCTTGAATTTCAAGGCACCATGGTCGTACTGTGGAGAGTAGATGATACCATCGATGATGGCTGCCGGTTCCCATGAGCGGGTTTCCGGCTTCCAGTAGGAGGTAAGCAGCGCTTTTCCGCCATTGATAGATACATAGGTGTTCTGTTTTACGTCGGCAGAGGTGATGGAAATTGAATCCGTTTCCTGTCCAGCCACAGTCATCGTGTCACAGCTTCCCAGACCGCCGCCATAGATGCCATGACCTATGTTGCCGTCGTTGATTTTTACGAAGGTGTTGCCATATACGATACCGTTCTGACCGCCTCCGTATACACGTTCCAGCAGATTTGGGATAATGTCCTTATTGGTATTATCTCCTGGATGTTTCATGTTTTCGTTGTCAGAAGGGTCTAGATATGCTTTCTTGCTGCTGTCCCAGTAAGGATATTCCATACATGGTCTGTCGATGACCAGACAAGTATTTCCCTTGACGCTGCCCAGGTTCTGATATTCCTGGCATTGGTTTCTGAGACGTCCCTTTCCGCCAGCAAAGACTGCTGAGAAGACAGAGCCACCACGGATATTGACCAAGGTAGTGCGATCTGCTTTTGCAGGAATCGCATAGTTATCGTCCTCGAATTTCTTTTCCTCGGTTACTGCTTCAGAGCCTACGTTGGCAACATCTCCACCACCATATATGCTACCCATCACGATGGTACGGTCTATCACACCTCTGGTAGCCTCAAATTTGATGTCTCTTCCATACAGGTGAACTTCAGTCTTATTGACGTGAGCCATCTTAGGGAAGTCGATGAATTTGCCGTCTTTAGTCTCTGCTGATTCGATACCAGCACCTCCACCATAGATGTTTCTGGCGATAAAGCCCGACTTGACGAATACCTTGGAGTTTCCTGTTACAGAGCCGAAATCACAGTCTTTGCCATTGGTCTCGACTCCCGAAGGTACGGCTCCGAGACCTGCACCATAAATATTCTCGCAGAAAAGCTGGCAGTCGGTTTCTACATAGGTATTGCCCGTAACATATCCCGCAAAGCCACCACCGTGTATGGTCTGGAACGAGAATCCCGGCATGCCGAGCGTCCAAGCCAGTCGACTGGCACGGTAGCGCTGGTAGGTATTAGGGTCTTTACCGCTGCCGTCTAAGCTACCATAATAGAGTTTCTTTTCTTCCGAGGAAACTTTATTGAAGTCATTATAAAGATTTATCTCTATTGCTTTGTATGCATTGTAGTCTTTCTTCTGACTGATATAGCGATATTTTGCTCCATCGACAGCGATGATACCGTCGTCATCTATATAGCTACCCGGCTGTACATACACCTCCGACTTAGCCACCTTGGTATTGGCACCAAAGCCGGCACCGAAAACAGAGAACTGAGGGTCGGCAACATTTTTGGCGCTGATATACCAGCAGAGACCTGGCAGGGTGGTAAAGTCGAACATACTGAGAGTTTTGCCGTTCTTGTCTGTGATATCATCAAGAGGGGAGTGGTTGATAACCACGATTGCCTCGCCGGTATCAGTTCCTGTAGAGTTTCCATCTTTATCGAAACCCACATAGCAGGCACGGTTGCCACCACCATAGATATTGTTGTTCTTCTTGAAACTTCCAGAGAGAATCTTATCATTGGTGAATCTGAAGAATTCCTGAGTATCCTTATCTGTCAGAATTCTGTTGATAGCAGTCTTCGCATTTCCTTCTGGGAGGTCATTGATGTTTTCTGTCTTCAGAATATCATCTGTTATCTTCTTGAATTCTGTAATGGAGTTGCATATCTTCTGACTATTTCCTTGTGCTGCCAGCCAGGTGGTGATATTGCCGTTGATATCGGCATTCCGGTTCCATATCCAGGTACCGCCATCTATCTGTACCTTGGTGTTGCCAAGGATATTGGCGTAGGTAGCCTTGTTTGTATCCAGTTTTCCGAGCACTTCTTCGGTATCTTTATTCTCATTCTCGATTGCCACGTCGCCGTAACCGCCACCGAAGATATCACGGCCCAGCATACCGCCCTCGATATGAACTAGGGTGTTGCCGTCTACCGTACCATAGGCACAACCGCCATAGATGTTGTACCAGATGGATGGCACGGTATTGCCCTGATAATCGAGTGCGACGGAATTGATAGAGGTTGCGTTGGTGTTAGCTACGTGAACGATGGTGTTACCGTTGATGCGGCCCACTTGGTCATAATGCTCAGCCTCGTCTTTGCGAAGACCCTTGCCGCCACCAAAAACAGAACCGAAGATGTCGCCGCCGATGATATTCACCCAGGTGCGATAGTTATCTACTATATATGATGGATTGATTTCATCATCATAGATGATATCGCCTGTTTCTTTATTCAAGTAGGAAGAGCTTAGTGGCTTTATGCTATAATCCGGCTTATAATCTTCCGGACCTACATTCGCCATATCTCCACCGCCATAAACCTTACCATATATCTTGGCATCATCAGATATCTGAACCATGGTTTTGCCGTTGACACGAGCTACGTTGGCGAACGGAGTGTCAGTAGCAATCTTTGGTGCAACACCAGCTCCACCACCGAATACGTCGCCATAGATTTTTCCTCCTTGTACGAAAACTTCCGTACGTGAATCTAGGTATTTAATATCACCAATCTGTCCTGTAATCTGTCCTGTCGTATTGTCTTTATCCTTGTAAGGATCGCCGAATCCGCCCCCATATACTCGGTGCAGGAAGGTGTTTCCACCTACGGTAACCTTGGTACTCCTGGTCACGGTGCCGGCATATCCACCACCCAAAACGCCCAGTATGGTGAAGTTAGGAATACCCTTGGAGTTGTCGAAGACAGGGATGGTTGTTGTCTGGTTGGCATTTTTGCGATTGTGGGGACGTGCCATCTGTTCGGTATCGTCATCCACCTCAGCATCATAGTTGTCATATTCTCCTTCCACATTCACCGTCACATCGGTATTGGCTACGGTGGTGTATTCACCATATCCACCACCGAAGACAGAGAAGTGAGGGAATTTGTTGTCGTTATACGATTTCTTCCATTCTTCTGTGTTCAGAAGATCGAATGGAGTCATACCCTTCAGTACCTCTACTACGGCAGTGCCGCCTACGTTGCAGGCAAGATTGCCGCCACCATAGATATTATGAGGATTCAGGAAATGAGGATCACCGTCTGGCGTATCGCTGCCATAGAAAAGACTATCGTTTTCTTTGGTCCAATCAATGAAACCTTTCTTTTCATCCCATATCTTGTTCCAGATGACATTGATGGAGAAACTGTCTTTTGGCTTTCCGTCATCGCCTTCTTTCTGTTCGCCGAAGTCGTGTGCCAGGTTTACGTAGGTATTGCCTGTAACATTGGCAAAGGTGAAGGTGAGGTCTTTTTCGTCCTTATCAGTGATATTATCTTTTCCATCCTTATCTGTGATATTACCCTTTCCACCACCGAATATCTGTCCGGCAAAGTGAGCGGCATAGATGTTGACATTGGTGCTGCCCTGTACCTGTGCCAGACTTCCACCGCCATAGATATCGCCATAGATTTTAGGTGCTATTAGGGTGCTACCGGTAAAGATAACGTTTGTATTACCCTTTACCAGACCTACAGAATCAGGAGTCTGGGTATAGCCGTCGTTTTCCTTATAAGCAAGAGTTGTAGGGCGTTTCGCACGTCCGTTACCGCCAGCGAAGACAGAGCCACGGATGTCAGCGCCATCTCCGATAACCACTTTGGTAGCATAATCTTCATTCTTGCTTTGATATTCTACCACCGCCATATCGCCACCTCCATAGATGTCCTTATAGAAGGTGCCGCCATTGATGGTGACGTTGGACTTGCCGTAGATACGAGCCATATTCCAGAGGGTAGTGATGGTTTTGGTGTCAGTTGTATTTTTGGGAACATACAATTTTGCATCTGCCACACCATATCCACCACCGAAGATAGGGCAATGGAAGGTTCCGCCGGTGATATTGAGTTCTACATTGCCATAGGTCTGACCGAGGGCAGTATAGTCGCTGGCTGTACCACTATATGGGTTGTAAGAATAATATCGGTCGGTTCCACGTCCTCCGGCAAAGATACCATTCTCGCAATAGAAAGTTCCACCATTGATGGTCAGTGAAACAGCAGCATCCTTGTTGTTGCCATATACATTACCACCCGTTTTACTAGGAGTGCCGTAATTGGTCCACAATCCCGGACTCATATATCCGCTACCTCCGGCATAGATACCGTCAATCTTCTCTGCTTCAGAACCGAAGACACCACCATTGATGATGATCTTGGTGTTGGTCTCTAGTGGATTCACAACGGCTTCTTTATGCTCGTCAGCGTTATAGCATGTATAGCTTATCAAGTTGTTCTTTGCTACATCATACGGACCATAAAGCATCACGTCTTTGTCGGTGTTCCAATATGCGATTCTATCATCAGGAGTATGGTGAGTATCAGTTCCGATACCATTCATACCACCTGCTCCTGCACCAAAGATACCGCAGAGGATTTTGTCTTTCTCAGTGTTGCCTTCAGGTAGAATCTTGAAGGTTCCGCCGTTGATGGCGATGGTACTGTAGCCATAGAATGGGTTGTTGATTTTTACATCTCTCGTATGTCCACGTCCCATGCTACCGCCATAAAGTCCGGTAACGACTACGCGGGCATTATCATCCTCCTTCGAATCATCTCTTTTCTTATATTCAGAATTGGCTGGGTCTAGCAGAATGTTGGCACGTCCCATGAAAGTATTCATAGGAACATTGTAGGGATTGCCTCCGTATTCCAACGTGAATTGGCGCTGGGCACCCAAGGTTCCGTTGACGATACGAGCCACCTTACCACTCTTGATGATGATATCCACATCGGCATACATAGCACCCTCGTGGCTTCCGGCAAGGATGATACCGGCATCGTAATCGTTGGTTCTGCTCTTGCCGTCTATGGTCTTTGTTTCATTGTGGGCATCATTCCAGTCTCTGTCAATATCCATGGTGATGGTACACTTGATAGGCTGGTTAGGCGTTCCCATTACACCATTGAGTTCCTTTCCATTGGAATCTTTCTCTACTGTCTGGCGACCACCCACACAGATGGCAGAATAGAAGCCCGACTTGATGGTAATACTGAAACCCTCCTTGCCGTGCGGCATGGATTCTTCGAAGGCTTTAATGCTATCCTTGTTGTTCAGCGGATAGAAGCGGCCATCGTTGCTGAAACCGCCGAATATCTGCATAGGGGTTGTTACGGCACCATCAATGGTACCATAATTGGTAGCATTATCATTGAATCCCTCCATCTTGATGCCTTCACCCATCTCCAGGTTGTTGTATTGGCAGAAGATATTCTTATAAGATGAACTTCCGGTGCTGGTATTCTTGAAGGTGATATTCTCAAATCGGGTATCTCCCCAAAGAGGAAGACCGATATCGAGACTGGTAATCTCGATGGAACCGCCACCTTTATAATCGTCAGATTCGCCGGTAATAGTCACGTTACGGAAGAGTGGAGATTTCTCTTTTGCATTATCCCAATTTTTTTTGGTAAGAATTTTACCTCCGATATTATTGTCGGTAATATTGAAACCTGTAGTATTGTCATTGGTAACACTGGCGCTACTTTCTCCCATCAATACGATGATGTTCTCATCCCATGAACCAGCTTTCGAAAGCTTGCTGTAAGCTCCCTTCCAGGTCTTCACAGGCTCAGTTGTCTTCTCGCCGGAATTGTTGTCATTACCCGATGTTGGGCTTAGATAAACCACCTTTGTGGGACTTACCCAGGTATCGAGAAAAGTCTTCCCACCAGAAGTAACGAGAATATGACAGCTGAATTTATCGTTATAAGTAGCGTTGGAAGGACGGGTAAAACTGGCGGATGTTTCTGATGGTAGCTCGGTGTCGCCATTATACCACTGGTAAGTAATGTTCAATCCCAAATATTCATTGCTGTATTTCTCCTCAGTATCATTGGTTACGGTCACGGTATAGATCACGGGATCGGTATTGCCGCTGGTAGCAAGAGATGCATTTACGTGAATCGCCTTGACCAGCACGGCATTGGTGCGTGCACCACCACCGATGGCATATACGTTCTGATCGTAATCCTGACGAGGCAAGATGAATGGATTGCTGGCTTCTGTATTTACTTGCTTCCATTCTCCTTTCTCATCAGTAGCATACCAGTCGTATTTCTCTCCTGATACTTTTTCTGCTTCAGTCAATACGGTCAGCGTGTCTGTTGCTGCACGTTTGAAACTCAGATGGACGGAACTGAAAGAGAACTGTGATGGAATAGAAGAATACGTCCAGGTTTTCTTTTCCAGTTGATTGTTATTGATGAAATTATTGATGATATCCGTAAATTTCTTGCCAAAGTCGGTAGTTTCCTTGATGTTACCATCTGAATAGGTGTTTGTTCCTACTTCAGAAGTGTAGAACCAGGTATTGATAGTAGTACCATATTGGGACTTGTATGTATTCTGATAGGTTGAATTATAAAAAGCTACAACGCTACCCGTGTTGCCTGCCTTATTGGTAACCATTTTCTTGCCATGTACATAGAGGTTGGTAGGCATGATATTCTTCTTACTTTTACCCCAACTGGTTGCACAACCGATGGCACCGGCAACCGTTACACTTGCCGGTTTCTTAAGCGTGGCATTCTTATGTATATTGATTTCCGTATCAGAAGAAAGATTGAAGATTCTATAATTTTGATTGTACTTATTGTTCAGATAACCTATGATTCCGCCAATTCTGCAGACATTGGCTGCTGTGTATTTCTCTTTATGGTCGGTAATGGTAGAGTTTCGGATGATGATGTTGCTTACTTCTGCATAATCAACTAGGTCGCTGGCTACAATACCGATTTTTACCGTACCTATTCCGGTGGGAAGTTTATCCTTTTGGGTTTCCAGACTTGCTTTTTCGATAATCAGGTTGGTAACCGTGGCATAGTTGTTCTCGTCTTTTCCCCTCAATCTTGAGAAAAGACCCCACGATGCTTCTGCTGAACCATTGGTGGTCCAGTATATCTTCATGTTGCTGATGGTCTTACCATCACCATCTAATGTTCCTCCAAAGAAGCCTGCATTGGTATCGTTCAAGGTTCCGATAGGCATCCAGATACCTTTGTTCAGGTTGATATTTTCAGATAATTGGAAGTATATGCCGGAATACATCGTTTGAGATTTTCCGTTGGTCACATCGTGTGCCAGCTTCGCCAGTTGCAGATCGCTGCTGATCAGATAAGGATCTTCTTTCGTACCTTTTCCGCCTGCATAGGTTTCTGCATAGAATTTCACTCCTTTTTTATCTGTCGTGCCGTAAACCTTCGGCTCTACATCGAAACTGAGCGTCTGGGATGTCTGGTTGGCATCAGTATAAGCTACTTCTACCTTGCGTACATTCTGACTCATCTCCAGGGTCAAGGTTCTTCCTTCGTCTGTAATGCCTTTGGTTACATCTTGTTCGTCTACTTTCCAGGTACAGTTGCTGTATCCATCAGGTAGGGTAAACGAGATGGTTCCTTTTTCGAAGTCACAAACTTCAGTTATGTCTTTCTTTTCCAAGGCTTGTGCCCAGGTTGTCTGTATGCTCATCACCAGAAGGGTAAGGAGCAGTATCATGTTTTTGCGTATTTGTCGTATCTTAGTTGTTTTCATCTTTCTTTTCTTACAAATCTTACTTGTCTTTTCTTACAATTCTACTTGTCAACCAATAAAAATCCACTCCAGGCATCCTGATCTGCCAGCACATAGAGAAAGCGGGGCTGGATAAGAATGTTGATTGGGTATATGGTTGCCGTACTCTCGGGTTTGAGGGTATCGAAATATTGCTGGTTAAGGATAATGGTTGATGTCACGTCCTTCCGGGTTGTTACTTCCGTTCCTTTCTCATCTTCCATCGTTACATCATAGGTGACGGCTATTGTCGGTACGAATAATGTGGTAGATGGAGCATAAAAGGTGGCACCCCAACGGCGAAAATCTTTATCATCGATATTGAGTGTTTCGCCATCTGTTGGCGATGCCGGGTTTTCTGCATCCTTATTCATGGCGAGTGCTATCCCATTGTTAGCATTAAATTCTGTTGTCTGCAGGTCTGTCCATTTGATGGCTTCTGCCGTCCAGCTGTTTCCATTGTAGGTATAGCTGCGGGAGAGGGTTCCTCCGATTGGCAATGTACCATATATCTTTACGCCTTTGATGCGGAAGTGGCGGAGCTTGTTCATCCTGGTATCCAACTGGAAGTTGAGATAATAGCCCGTCATGGTCTGGTCGAACTTCATTTCTACCACCCGTTCAAAGGTCTTTTCTGTTCCTGCGGCTGCGGTTCCTTCCTTATGTTCCGGTAGGGCACAGATGATAGGTGCCTGCTTTAGGTCGAAGAGGATAGGAGAAGTCTTGTCGTTGAGCTGCGGTATGGTATAAGGGATACTGAGCACATAGGTGCTTTCAGAAGTTGGTGACTTCGTCAGACTGGCTTGCCCATTCTGCGGCATATATCCGAAGAAATCGAAGTTGTTGCTCTTAAAGTCATCCCATTTTCTTTCAGGATTCGTCTTCCAGTTGCCACTTTGTGTATCATATTCAACTGTTTCGTTGTTGAAGATGGCTTGATTTGTGCCTTCTGCCGATGCGAAATTATGATCGGGGAGGTTATAATAACCGAAAACGCCCAGTGTATGAGGATGTCTGCTAGCGTCATATCCTTCATATTCCTGGGCACGTGTTTGGGTCTTTTGCGTTTTTACGGCAAAAGTGATATAGTCATAACTGTCGGCATGTTGTATCGGCAAGTCGCTGCTCTCACAGGCGTTCAAGCCTATGAGAACCGTTGTCAGGAGTGTAATGTATTGTTTTTTCTTCATATTTGGTTTGCGCTACCATCCTCCGGTACCGCCTGTATTCTGTATAGGAGCCGATTCTTTCCATTTCTCCACCTGCAGATTGCTGAAGGAGATGACCGTACCGGCCTCTGTTATTTTAAAGATGTATGTATATTGGTAGCCTGCCTTCCATTGCATATATTCTGCCGGAATGGTGGCTGTAGATTTCTTTCCATCGATGGTGGCGGTGATGATGTAAGCGCCCTGTGGTATGTTACTGTCTCCCAATGGTGGAACGTAATACCATTTCTTTCTTTCTGTAGCCTGATGATTCAAATCTGCATCTTCCTCGTAAGGAATGGTGAATTTGATGGGCTCAGTTCCTGTTTCTGTAGTTTCCCATTTATAAGAAGCTTTGGTTCCTGTTCCTGTAATAGGGTAGCTGACGATGATATTTCCCTTTGTAGGTGAATGTTCATCGTTTATATTTTTGAAAACAATATCGGTGATAGAGATTTTGGTATCTTTCAGATAATTGAATTTGAATCTTACCTTTGCGATGATTGGGGCAAAGGTGAGTTTTACGCATTCCCCGTATTTCCTGTTTTCGAAGTTCTGGTTGTCTGACAGCCAGAGGTCTGAGATATATGGGGTGGTAACTGCGGTGGCATCCTTATCGTAAGTGAATGGGATAGAGAAGGATGCTTGTGTTGCTGTGGAACCTTCTGTTGTTGTAGGCTTCGAGAAAGATGGGGCTGAACTGTTAACGGCTGCTGTCGGGATGCTATAGGCAAAGAAGCGATAGCTGGTAGCAGAATAGTCCCAGTATTTGATAGTTTGATTAGCGTTCAGTTTATCGTTGTGAATACCCACGTATTCCCAATCTGCAGTATTGCTGGAGGTTGTATTGGCGGTTTGTTGTGTCCAGTTGACGGTATATTCATCCATTACGTTCTGGTACTGGCTGAATCCGTCAGTCTTATTTCCTCCAGTGGTTTTATATCCCCATACTTTGAAGGTTTTGGAAATAGTTTCCAGTCCTGTTTCGTTATTAGCACGGGTAATAGGTGCATCTTGCCATGTTCCGCTATTTCCTCCGAAAGAGATACTTACTCCCTTCGGTTCTTCCGGTTGAGTAGGCACATCCGGTTCTTCCTGCCCAGATCCAGCGCAGGAAAAAAGACATAGAGCCATGAATGGTATGGTCAGGATGCGATATAATTTCATTTTCTTCTTGCTTTTTATCATAGGAGCCGGGCAGGGAACATTCAACCCCGTCCGGCCTTAATAGTATTGTTTTGCTCCCAGGGTTTTGGGGGCAAAAGAGGAATCTGTTATTTTGTAGCTGCTGCAACTTTAACAATCTTGTATGCCTTCTTTGTACAATTTGTTTTATATTCTACAAAATAAACAGTATTTGCGGTTCCTTTCCATTTGAGAGCATTTATAGTAAGTTCTTGTCCTTCTTCTGTAGGTACCTTTTGAACTTCTGAAGTGCCTGTTGTAACTTTGGTAACTGTCAACTTCTTTCCATTTTTATCTGTTACAGTCCAGACATCTGAATTTGCGTCCTTTGTTCCATGTTCAATAGCATTGAGTACGCTAGATTCATTAATTTCTTGAACTGCCTGGTCATCTATCTTTACAGTATACAAATTATTAGGTGCTCTGAATTCTCCCTTAGTATTTTCTCCCTTTACAGTACATGAATGTTCAGGAATATATGCTGTCGCATAGATATCTGCGTCTGCAGGATATTCTTCATTATTTGTTGTCACCTTATTATTCATGAATCCATAAGTAGTAATAGAACATTCTGACATATTGGTGATAGTCTGCTGCTTTCCTGTCTCAATATCATCAAGAACCACTGCATCGAAGCTGATAGCAGTTAAACCTTCACTGTCTGAGCCAGGAGTACCTGTAGTACCATTGGTGTTCTGGGCTATTTTGAAGATATAAGTATATGCATAGCCATGCTTCCATGCTGTATAAGCAGCAGGAATAGTTGCTGTAGCATTCTTTACTTTAATTGTCTCTCCAGAACCATCGGTAGCAGTCAACGTGTAATCAATACGGATTGTTGCTGCTTTACTCTCGTTTTCAGCAGGAAGAACAGTAATGTAATATTGATTGTTAGCCTCTCCGCAGTAAGAAGGTTTTGCTGCACTTTGGCTAAGATATGTAGAACCTTTGGTGATGGCATTTTCATCCTCGTTTCCATAATTTACATTGCCGAATGACTTAGAGTTTACAGTTCCATTATTCTCTTCAGCAGTGAATTTTATGTGGGCCTTGTTATGGTCGTCATTTGGGAAATATACGGTTAATGTGCCATTATTATTGAATGTACCAAAGAGTTTACCTTCTTGATTTCCCTCTGTATAATTTCCGGTTTTATAAGCAGCATCATGGAACTTAACGTCATTGATGACATAACCAGGTACATATTCAAAGAGGGCAATGCGTACTTTGCTGGTTGCATGACGGAAACTCATTTCAACCGCAGTGTTTGAATAACCATTTGGCGTTGTCTGAGTATTCTTCTCTACAGTTTTAATGTCTGAAATGTAGCACTCGCCAAGTGTGTTCGCATCACCTTTAAGAGTATAAGCCGCAGTAGTTAGTGTTTGTCTATTTACAGAACTTGGGGTGGCGTATGATGTTGTTGTAGTTTCACCTGTTGCTTTATAGCCTTTACCCAAAGAAAATGCAAGAAAATCATAAGAAGGGCATGAGTTGTCCCAATACTTTATGGTCTGAGCTGTTGTATTGACATTTGCAAGCTTTTTGCCAAGTCCCTTTACATTTTGATCTTGACCTACATATTCCCAACCTTTAGTATTTGATGCTGTGGAAGTTGCAGTTTTGTCCCCGTAGTTCACATTATAGTGGTCGAATACTAATGTTTGAGTATTTGGGTCACTATTCTTGAATCCTACAACCACAAAGTTGTTATCAAGAAGATCTGCTGCATCTTTTCCAGTATTATTTGCACGAGAAATCTTGCCAGCATTACCATCAAATTTGATGGCAGAATTGGCTGAGGTAGGAGTGCTTCCTTGGGTATCACCAAGAAAATCATCGCTAGAGCAACTTGCAAGGGTCAATGCTGAAGCTGCGAAAAAAATATACTTTTTTATATACATATAAGTTTGTAATTTGATAATGTTAAATACTAATTCTTAATTCTCTTTTTTTGTTTTTTCACTTACATATCAAACTCCCATTGCTTCTCTTCGAAATCCTTGACTACGGCATCAAAACCGGAGCCACCGGGACGAACAGGAACAGGGACTTTCGTCATGTCTAAATCTATCGTGATAACACCACCTCGGTAAAGACGACGAACCTGGTCGGTTACATCAAAGACCAATGTGGAGTCCTTACCATTATAAAACTGCATCTTTACATCCAAGTAATGTCGGTTGTTAAGGTCGGCATCTCTTACTTTTGCTAAAGATTCCATATAAGAATGGCTATCTAAACGGCTGGGATTCAACTTCGGCATACCGAAGGTCAAGACCTTGCCTCCAATGATATCCACCTTCTCTCCATCCTTCATTTGCTGGTCAAACTTCATCCTCATATTATAGTTTACCGTGATGGCATCCCTTCCGGTAACACCGGTATTCAGATTCACGCTGCGTGCCATACCACTCAGGTTTCCGCTACCATCAATACCCGTTACGATGCGGGTATGCTGGCGGTTGTTGTGGAGGATAATCTGCGTAAGATAAATATAGGTAACTGGCTGCATCTGCATTTCCAGGCTCCTTACCCAGTAGTTGCGCTCCTCATCAAATACAAATCCGTCAAGGTTACGGTTGATTTCAATACCCTTTTCATATCCCGCAAACAGTTCTTCCGGTTGATAGAAGGAGTTGCTGAATTGGGGAGCATTGTATTTTGAGGGAAACATCGTCTGTCCCGTATTTGCCGTTACATATTCGTAAGTGGAAGATTCATCTATGCGGACGCTTTGAATACCATCCGCAGTCTGGATGTCGTTCCACGCCAGGATATCCCAGAAACCGAAGTCGTAATGGGCAGTCAGCTGTTTTGACTGGATCAGGTTCTTGTAGGGTGCTTCGTGCGCACCATATTGCACATCCTGTGTGAAGTATCTTCTTATCTCGAAAACAGATGGCTCGGTATATCCGATTTTTCCGAAGAGTTTGTTGTCATCATCGTCCCATCCGTATTTCCATTCCGCCTCCCAGTCGTATACCACATCATATTTGAATTCATAATCCCAGAGCACTTTCAGCTCCAGGTCTATCTTCGGCAGATCCATTGTTGTTTCCTTACCGCCCTGATGCAGATAGAGGTTCGGCTCACGTTCGCAGCCTGCAAGCAGCAGAACTGATGAAATGAAAAAGATAGCAGTAACCGTTCTGTAAACTCTGTGGCTTACAGAACCCTTGAGGAGATATGTTAACTGCTTAAACTGATTCATTATTTACTTTCTTTTACTTTTTCGGTAGAGGATATCGTAACTCAAACTCACCTCCAGTCTGGTTGGTCCTAACCAATTATAGCGATACTGTCGCTTTTTGAAATCCTTGGCATCTCCATACCATTTGTAATAATATACCTGTTTGTCTTTATCTCCATCCACAGGGCAGAGCCACTGGTATGGGTCGTAGCGGGTATTGAGAAATCCTGCCTGCAGACCGATGTCGAGTCGCCAGTGTTTGGAGTGGTCTAGCGGTATCGCCCAACCCAGTCCCAGTCCGGCTCCCCATCCTTCACCTTCCCATCCCCGTTTTTCGTCGAAGCATATATTATATAGGAACGCGTGCGCGTAAGCACTTACGAAGAAACCCCTGAAACCCGTTTCACCGCTTTGCAGGTAATATCGGGTATGCAACTGGTAGTTGCGCAACTGGAAATATTTATGCTCTTTGTAGTTCTGCCACCAGGGGCCCTCGAAACTGGCACCGTATGTGAAATGTCCGGACAGCGGATAATACTCAAGAGCCACGTTGGGGATAGGGCAGAAGCGGTCGTAGCCCGGCATATAGGCGAAGTCGTAGAGCAGATTGGTCTTGATGCTCAGCAACTCACGGCGTTTTCTGCCTGTTTCAGCCGGTTCCGCTTCCGGTTGCGGTATTTCCACATAGATGTTGGGCTTAGGAAACGGCAAGTCCGTATGAATGGGTTTTGCCTCGGGCAGCTGGTTGGTATTTACAAGCCGTTCGTCTATCGGCATGATTCTGACGGCACGCAGCTGCGGGAAATATTTCTTGAGCAGATGAGTCCAGATTTTTCCTCCTTCCTGCCGTTTCAGTTCCGCCTTCAGTTGATCACCTTTTCCGTCATGTTTTCTGATGATGGCTTTTACTGTAGGCAGGTACTTGTCGTGCTCCATCTGCATCAGCGTGAGGAGAAGCTGATAATCTTCTGGTACCATATCATATCTGATGCGCTTGGTGTTGATGCCGTAACTGCTGAGCAGAGCATCCATTGAAGCCTTTCGGCTCCGGGCAAGTCGCACGTTGTTGGGAGTAGATCCTTCTGGCGATGCCGTAGCACGGCCAAGGATGATGCCCCTGTCTCCAAGTGCTTCCAGTTTGGGAATCAGATAATTGCTAATCCAGTCTTTGTCATTTTCGCTGATGTCAATTTTATTCACGACAAAGACAATAGGGCGCGAGTTATTTATGAACGTACTGTCTGTGGTTTTCATCTGGGCAGATACATTCATCGTTGCGCCTATCAAAAATGGGATTAAAACAATCTTTCCTTGCACTTTTGCCTTTTAACTAAATTAGTTTGGTTTATTCTATAATATATTCCAGGAAGGCTGTAGGTAGATAAGCAGTAGCCATGGTAAAGCCGCCGTCGACGATGACGGCAACGCGCTGCTGCCCCTGATATCGTGCCACTCTTCCTGTCAGCCCCTTAAACTTACCATCTATCACCCTGACCATCTGTCCTTCCTTGAACTTCTGTACCTCTTCTGGTACATAGAGGATATCTTCAGCTTCTGATTCACAGATAATCTTCAAACCCTCAATCTGTTTCTGGGGAACAATCAGAGGAGATTTCGTAATCCTTGCCCCTTCATGCATGTGTCGGTAATAGAAGCGGAGATATGGCAGATTCACATTATCATACACATAACTTTTGATTTCTTCTTCGGTACCGAAAGCAAAAAAGATGTTGGGCAGTCGGGATTCCGTTACAACCTTACGTTGTCCTCTTATTTCTTTCATTACCTTGATGGTAGGGTAGAAGGCAGAAATGCCTTTTGCTACGAGGTAGTCGTAGGCTTTCTTCTCTCTTCCGTAGGTAGTTCGGAGTGCATACCAGTTCTGTTGTTCTTTGGAATTTTTCGTGATAGATCCTGTTTTCGCAGGTATACAATGGGTGGACACCCCTGTGTCTGAGCTAGCCGCATGAATCTTGTTGTTAGCTTCGGGGAGGGCGCTGGAGATAAGTCCAACGCAAGAATCTTTATCTGCATGCTGAGTGCAGTTATCCATTTTCATTCTAATTGCAAATGCTTTTAAATATCAACCTATTCTAGACAGAACCCGGTTAGCGGGTGCAAAGATACATCTTTTTTCTGTTATAATCTCTTAAACCTTGGAAAATATTCAATAGCTGCATTCTTTTTAACGTATTTTGGGTAAAAATATCTACTATTGTCCCTTAACTTCCTTCTAACTTCCCTAACTTCACTTAACTTCCCCACATGCGAAAGTTCAGTAAAGACAGATGAATCAGGCTGTTTTTTGAGTTTTTTCACTTTGGATGCAAATTAAACCATAAAAAAATGTGCTCTTTCAGAAAAAAGTGTTACCTTTGCACCCGCTTAGAAGCATTTATATAAAATAACGTTATAACAAATTTATGAACTTTACACTATTTATCACCGTTTTGCTGACGGCTGTAACCTTGGTGG
>OIXY01000061.1_pt1 | contig 31216 bp, 22 predicted proteins | sample 1588051 | NCBI WGS metagenome assembly OIXY01 (sample SAMN03283247) | human gut metagenome | biome: human-associated habitat; material: feces | host: Homo sapiens | place: Peru | collected 2012 | reverse complement strand
CCGGGACTCGTGGTATGCTACGGCTCGATGTACGGCAACACGGAGCGCGCTGCCGAGAAGATAGCCAGCGCAGCAAGCCGCGCCGGCGTGAAGAACATCGTCATCCACGATGTTTCGCGCGAGAACCACTCGTTCATCCTCAGCGACATCTTCAAGTATCGCGGACTCATCCTCGGTGCGCCCACATACAACAACGGACTCTATCCCGAAATGGAGATGCTGCTCTCAGAACTCGCAGAGCGCGGCATCAAAGACCACCTCCTCGGCATCTTCGGCTCCTACACATGGGCTGGTCAAGCTGTGAAGAAGATTGCGGAGTGGAACAAAACACGCATGAAGTTCGAGCTTGTAGGCACACCGGCTGAGATAAAGCAGAGCCTCAGCGCAGAGACTGAAGCGGCTTGCGAAGCACTCGGCAAGGCAATGGCTGAGCGACTGAAGTAAGAAGGTGTAATGCAATAAATACATACGTATATAAACCAATAAACGCCCGTGCAAAAACACGGGCGTTTATTTTGCTATATAATTGATTCAATTAACGTATTATAATACATTGAATGTCATCGGTTCCTCTCCTGTTCGCGTCTTGTAGTCATCGTAAAGCATTTCGCGCATCTTTTCTACCATTGCCTTTTTCTGTTCTTTGGCAGAATTCCAGCGTCTCAATGCTTCTGCTTTAGTTATTTTCTCCATTTTGACAAATCTTTATATTATTCTATCATTTGCAAAAATACACTTTTATTTCTATCCTCATAATCTTTTTGTTTTTTTTAGTTATATAAATTTCCATTTGCTTCGCTTAATCGGATTTTTTTAGTAACTTTTGATAAGTTACGCTGCATCTCAACAATAAAAATGAATGAATTCATTTTGTATTGTCTTCGATTTAGATAAAATCCTCGCGCTCACAAATGTAAATAAATTTCCATTTGCTTCGCTTAATCGGATTTTTGCAGTAACTTTGTACCCGAATTCAGGATTTATATTTTACGGGAAGCTGCCCTAATGTCTTCAATCAATTTCTTATTCGCTAAAGATACGACGTTGTGACATGGCTGGGGAAGACACCGAGCAGCTACAGATTAGAGTTAAGTCCACCCCTTTTTAGTATTAAGCAGCTCTGCGAAGCCACTGGCTTGCAGGCATTAAAGAAACAACATTTTTACATTGAAGACATTTGAAGAATTGGGCGTAAGCGAAGAGATTCGCCGCGCCATCGAGGAACTCGGCTTCGAACATCCGATGCCGGTTCAGGAGGAAGTTATACCGTTTTTGTTGGGTAACGGCAACGATGTTATCGCACTTGCGCAGACCGGAACCGGCAAGACAGCCGCTTTCGGCATTCCGTTGCTGCAACGCACCGACCCTACAGACCGCACTACGCAGGCTATCGTCATCTCGCCCACACGCGAGCTTTGCCTACAGATAGCCGACGACCTGAAGTCGTTCTCAAAGTATATTAAAGGAATCAACATTGTAGCAGTATACGGCGGTACGTCTATCGTCGACCAGATGCGCGCGCTGAAGCACGGCGCGCAGATTATCGTGGCTACACCGGGCCGTCTTATCGACCTTATGCACCGCGGAGCAGCCAAGCTCGACGCCGTGCAGAACGTTGTGCTCGACGAGGCTGACGAGATGCTCAACATGGGCTTCTCTGACAGCATCAACGAGATATTCGACAACGTGCCTGCCGACCGCAACACGCTGCTCTTCTCGGCTACGATGAGCAAGGAGATTGAGAAGATTGCGCTCAACTATCTGCACGACCACAAGGAGATTGTGGTGGGTTCGCGCAACGAGGGCGCTGAGAACGTCAACCATATCTACTATATGGTGAACGCGAAGGACAAATACCTCGCGCTGAAGCGCATCGTCGACTTCTATCCGCGCATCTACGGCATCGTGTTCTGCCGCACCAAGGCTGAGACGCAGGAGGTGGCTGACAAGCTCATACGCGACGGATACAACGCAGAACCGCTGCACGGCGACCTCTCGCAGCAGCAGCGCGACATCACTATGCAGAAGTTCCGCCAGCACATCACGCAGCTGCTCGTGGCTACAGACGTGGCTGCGCGCGGTCTGGACGTGGATGACCTCACGCACGTCATCAACTATGGTATGCCGGGCGACACAGAGAGCTATACTCACCGCTCTGGCCGTACGGGTCGTGCGGGCAAGAAGGGCACCTCTATCTCTATCATCCACACCAAGGAGCGCGGACGTGTTCGCGAGGTGGAGCGCGTGATAGGCAAGGAGTTCGTTGACGGCACGCTGCCTACGCCGCAGGAGATTTGCTCTAAGCAGCTTTTCAAGGCCATCGACGAGATAGAGAAGGTGGATGTGGACGACGAACAGATTGCTCCGTTCATGGAGGACATCAACCGCCACTTCGAGTACTTTGACAAGGAGGATATCCTGAAGAAGATCGTTTCGCTGGAGTTCGGCAAGTTCCTGAAGTACTACGCCAACGCGCCGGAGATTGTGAAGCCTTCTACCACACGCGACCGCAAGGAGCGCGGCGAGGGCCGCGACGGCAGAAAGCGCGAGAAGCGTGCGCCGGAGGCAGGCTATCGCCGTCTGTTCATCAATCTGGGAAAAGACGACGGATTCTATCCTGGTGAGGTGATGCAGTTCATCAACCGCAACGTGCATGGCCGCCAGGATGTGGGACACATCGACCTGCTTGCACGCATTTCGTATATCGAAGTGCCGGAGCAGGACGCCGAGAAGGTGATGCGCGCGCTGAACGGAGCGTCTTATCGCAACCGCACCGTGCGCTGCAACGACGCCGATGACACGGCTGCTGCTTCAAGTGGCGACGCAAAGCGTGGCTCGCGCCGCACTTCCGACCGCGACGGTGGTCGCACATCGCGCCGCAAGGACGCTGCCAACGACGCCAATCCGTACGAGAAGCGCTCTAAGCGCCGCAACGAGATGGAGGGTCGCAACCGTTCGCAGCGTGGTCAGCGCGGAGGTTCGCGCTACGAGAGCGGACGCCAGGATGACTGGCGACAGTTCATCAACAACCCCGACATTCAGCTCAAAGGCGAGGAGCCAGACTTCTCTGAAGAAGGATGGGCACGCCGCAAGCCGAGAAAGAAGAAATAAATAGTTTTTTATATAATAGTAGCGGAGGTCTCCCGGCCTCCGCAGCACCAAGTCTATAGCTAATATTCGCTATTTACTGTGTTGGTTGCTGCGGAGGCCAGAGACCTCCGCTACGTTTTTTGTTGTTACTTCCTGAACTTCGCGGTGTGCTCACCAGCTTTCACCACGTACACGCCCTTAGCGAGCGCCGATATGCTCACGGTCTCGCCGCGCCATGCCTCGCAATGGAGCACGCTTCTGCCGCCTGCGTCGTAGACGTAGAGTGGGGCTGCGATGTTGCTGTCCCATCCGTTGAAGCTCATCTCTGCGCCGTCTGTAGAGACGGTTAGCGTGAGCGTGGGCTTGCTGTCGGCTGTGGCGTCGTTGAGCGCCGTCGTGTTGAGCGAAATCAGAATCTTCTGCACTTTGTCGAAGGCGTACGTCGTGCCTTTCTCGTCGGAACCGACCACCACGAGGTCGTCTTCGCCCAGTTCGATGCGAGCCAGCTTGTCCATATTGTACGACTTCTGTCCGTTCTGCGTCACCACCGTCACCACATCGTCGGCGTGCGTGCCGAGAGTCGTGGCGAGCAGAGCGAGTATAGCAATTATTCTTGTTCTCATAATGTATCCTTTCTCTTACTGTTTGTGATGGAGTGGGGGCATCAGCGTGCCTGCAGCGTCAGACCCTTGAGGTTGATGTAGCGTGTGTCGCCGCCCGAAACGGCGCGCAGCAGCTTGTCCTCGTTGCAAGTGAGCTGAGTCTTTGCGTCGTTCACGTCGAACACTATGCTTATGCGCTCGCTGCTTCTGCCGTCAGCCGTGCCTGCGAGTACGCCTGAGACGGTTATCTGCTTAGCTGTAGCGTCGTATGTGTACGATGCGGTGCTGGCTATTATCTCCTTCGTCTCGTACATATCGCTGGTCAGCGTCACCTGCACCTTCACAGAGCCTTTCGCCTCCTTGCCCGCATAGTTGTGGTTGAACTGCAGAGCGAACATGCCCATCGACATAGTGTTCGAGTCGTACGTGCCGTAGACTGGCGTTGCGAAGTTCTCGGCGCCGTCCCATTCAGCCGCAGCCGAGGTAGAGTATTTCATCGTCGTGAGGTCTACGAGGAATGTCATCTCGCTGCCCGTCGTGGGCTTCATCTTTACCACGCCGTTCTCGTAAGTATACGTGCCCTTCACGGAGCCGTATGTGGCGTTGCCGAATCCGTCAAGCACCAGAGCGTCGCCCGTACCGCTTTCGGGCAGGAACGTGCCTGCCTCCTTGCCCTTCAGCTGGAATGTGGGCTGCGCCGTATCCGACGTGCGTGTGTAGCGGAACAGCGTCTCGCCTGCAGCGTTGCTCACGAGAGCGTCGGCGGCGTCGGCTACCGATGCGCCCTTAGAGAAACTGAGGCTCACCGGCTCGATAGAGTTAGAGAGACGGTCGTAGTAGTACCAGCGGCGTGCGGCGCCTTCGAGCAGTTCCAGAAGGTAGCGCGAGCCGTACGAGTCGCTTGCGGCAGCCGTGTATGAGCAGTCGGCGGTGGTAGCGAAGTAGTAGCGGTTGTAGTCGGGCTTGTCGTTGTTAAGGTCGTTCACCACCACAAGCGCGTCGCCGCCCTCAAACCACTTGCCCGAGACGCCGTACGTGCGGCGTCCCCACACGTCGGCGCTGTACGCGTCGTCGTAAGAGAATCGGTTTGTGGCGTCGTCGAACGTGTAGCATCCGCCGAAAGTCTTCTCTCCGCTCACCGTAGCGTGGAACGACGAGTTGGCTGCGAGGTTGAGGCTGAGCGTAGGCTCTGCACTCTGCAGCACGCCGTTTGTGCCGACCGAGATGGGGAAGCCCTTATAGTCGCCCACGAAGGCGCGACCTGCGAACGTAGTCTTCTCCTTGCCCACGGTCTCTATGGTTATCGGCTCCGCCGGCATGATGCAGAGCCAGCACGTGCCGAAGTCCTCGTCGTCGGTGACGTACTCGTAGGGCACGTCGTCGCCGCTTGCCGACGTAATCTTCAGCGTGCCGTCGAATCCGTAGTCGCTATACCACACGAATTTCACAGGCTGTCCGGCAAGCTGGTCGAACTTTCGCTCCGCCGGGTCCTTGTCCCAGTCGTCGCTCGAGTTGTACATCACGATGGTTGTGCCCTCGCCCTGCTTCAGCGTGATAGGCAGGTAGAACTGCTGTGTACCGTCGAACGTGATGAAGTCGACGTCCGAAGCGGGGAATGTAGCTACAACTTTCTTGCCTTTCACAAGATACAACTGACGGGTGCTTTGTGCTTGTGCGAGTCCTACGGCAGATGCCAGCAGACCCAGTGCGATTAACCTGTGTTTCATTACGATGGTTTTTTTAATGGTTATGCCACGTTCTGTTAGTCTAACAGCATGGTTCGTGGCAAATGTACAAAGAATTGGCGAAACAGCAAACAAATATCAACGAAATGTTGGCTTTTAACTGTTGCTTGTCCGGTAAGCTTTTCTCACCGTTTCCGTCCGCCGTCCGATCAGATTCCGTCCGCCGCCCGATCGGATTCCGTCCGCCGCCCAATCGGATTCCGTTCGCCGTCCGATCGGATTCCGTTCGGGTGACGATGACTTTTCGTGAGGTTTTACTGTGAAAATATAAAAGACTGTAGTATTTGTAGTGATTCGCTTGCTGGGATTTTTACAACGGATTAAGCGGATTTATCGGATTCGCTTGCTGGGAATTTTACAAAGCGGATTAAACGGATTCACTTGCTGGGAATATCGGTCTGCGCTGACCAATGAAATGGCGCATTTTTAAGGGTCGGTTTCTCTAAAATGAGTTTTTCGCAGGAGATTTCAAAGACGATGTTTGCGTGTGTAATACCCCGAAAGACAGAACGGAAAAAAGAAAATCGTAAAAAAATATACATTTATATTAAGGACTTTGAATTATATTTACTAACTTTGTCATTGAATTAGTCAAACCGACTTTTTCAGACATATTTTGAAAGCGCATTTCGCTATTCTGAGCATGTGAACTTGGACACTTCACAAAGTAGGCGTAAGCCTATATTGTTACATCAGAAAAAGTGGAAGACGCTCTCTTGGTGTGTATTCGTACCTTTATGCGAAATACTGCCAAGCGGAGTTTCTCTTTCCTATTCTGTGTAACAAGGGAGTCCAAGCCCAACATGGCAGTATAAGGAAATTGTGGCTCCGCTTTTTTTGTATGTCATAATTTCCAACAAACATTAACCGACATTGTTGAGTCACAGATGTTCAAAAATGAAAAAACAGGAAAGATGAAAAAGCTTTTTGTTTTGGCACTTCTTGCCGTATTCGGCATGAGCGCGTTTGCCCAAGAGGAGGCACCTGCTAAAAAATCGTTCTTCAAACAGTTGGAATATACTGTTAATGCAGGATTCGGTACTTCGGTTACAAATGCTCCCTATGACTCCCAAATTTTTTCTTTTGATGTGGGTTTGGATGTGAAGAAAGACATCAAATCGTTTTCTAATGACAAGCTGGGACTGTATGGCCTTGTTGGTTTTCATGTTTCACGTCGTGGAGGTACAATGAGTAATGAGGTATTAGAATCGACTGAATCAGGAAATTCAGTTGAAACATACCAATATAGTATTCCTCTTCATGTAGGACTGAAATATAAGTTCAAGAATAATTGGAGATTGTTTTTTGACTTCGGTCCGTATATCGGTATTAATCCAACGGTCGAGTTGTCAGAAGGCTATGGTGACACTGACTACGAACTTAAATCTAAGTCAATGGATGCTGGTATAGGCGGCAACTTTGGTGTTTGCTTCAAGAAATTTGGCATCAGTATCGGCTTTGAAAAGGGTTTCCTGGATATCGCCAAGTTCAGCAGCGAATCAGAGGATATCTCAACGGGCTTGAAAACCATGGTTGCATTCATGAAATTCCAATGGACATTTAATAAGCAATAATTGTTTTCCAATAGCCCCCGACAACCCTTATATGGTTATCGGGGGCTTTATCTCTTTTGCTATGATTTCACATAAGTTCATCGCTTTCTTAGCTTTTTTCTTTCTTTTATCATTATCATATTCGTGCATTAATGATGAAGATGAAGATAAAGAAGAAAATGTTCAAGGTAAATTGGATTATACTTTACCTGCAAGTGGCTCAATAAGAGTTACAGATGATGACGGAAAATCTTATAACCGTCAGATACAAGACGCAGGATATCTTGCATGGAGCTCAGACATTAACGAGTTGCCAACTCTTACGTTATCGGCTTTTTCCAAAAATGAAGGAGACGCTTCAAACAAAAGCATTCTAATAAACGACAGAAGAATAAGCCAATTGAATGTAGTAGTATATGATTTGAAAAGGTTGGCTGTGGGCAAAATAGCCGACGGAGGAACTGTCAAGGTAAATTGCTTTATTAATGATGGCAATGGTTATTATGACTGGTCGTCACAGGAAGGGTATTTCAGTGGAAATGTTCGTATAACGAAATTCGATGCCAACAAATATATTACGGTTAGTTTTACTAATTGTGAATTTGGCACATCATCTACATATTCGCCTCAATCAACACGAACTAAAGGCTCTTTTAGTGGTAACATCAAATTCCCGTTGAGACCAATGAGCTTCTTTGAATAGTATGGTTAACAGTAGTTCTTACAAGTGTATTAAGCGGATTCTCATTGATTGAGCAATAGAATCCGCTGCTAAATAAAGTACCTGCTGTTAAAAATCAAAAGCACAGACTTGGTGCGTAGAAACGAACAACGGATTAATCGGATTAATCGGATTCTTTACTCAATGAAGAAAATCCGTTCAATCCGGTTAATCCGTTGTTCTGTATAATATTCTAAACCTTGTTGATCCGTTGTTTAGTATAATGTTCTAATCCCGGTTAATCCGAAGTTGAACATAATTGTAAAAGCGGTTCAACCAGCTTGTTCAGTACGTATTAAGCCAGCTTCTTCTCCAAGCGCTCGCGGATGGCAGCGATGAAGCCTGCAGAGTTCTTTGTCTGCGGAGTAACGCCTTCCATAAGACCAGCGAGGTCCTTCGTTACGATACCCTCGTTGAGAGTGTCGAAGCAAGCAGCCTCGAGAGCGTCAGCGTAGCGTACGAGTTCGGGCAGGTTGTCCATCTCGCCGCGCTTGCGCAGAGCGCCGCTCCAAGCGAAGATAGTAGCCATCGGGTTGGTAGATGTCTCTTCGCCCTTCAGATACTTGTAGTAGTGGCGTGTAACGGTGCCGTGGGCGGCCTCGTACTCGTACTTGCCGTCCGGCGAAACGAGCACGGAAGTCATCATTGCCAACGAGCCGAATGCGGTAGAAACCATGTCGGACATAACGTCGCCGTCATAGTTCTTGCAAGCCCAGATAAAGCCGCCCTTAGAGCGGATAACGCGTGCTACAGCATCGTCGATGAGAGTGTAGAAGAACTCTAAGCCGCGCTTCTCGAACTCCTCCTTGTACTCCTCGAATACCTCGTAGAAGATAATCTTGAACTGTGCGTCGTACTTCTTCGAGATGGTGTCCTTTGTAGAGAACCAGAGGCTCTGGTTGGTGTCGAGCGCAAACTTGAAGCAAGAGTGCGCGAACGAACGAATCGACTTGTCGGTGTTGTGCATTGCCTGGAGCACGCCAGCGCCCTTGAATGTGTGAACCACAACCTCCTCGTGCTTGCCGCTCTCGCCGTCGAAGACGAGCTTAGCTACGCCCGGCTCGTCGGCACGAATCTCAACACTCTTGTAAACGTCGCCGTAAGCGTGACGAGCGATGGTGATAGGCTTCTCCCAGTTCTTCACTGCAGGGTGGATGCTCGGGATAGTGATAGGTGTGCGGAATACGGTGCCGTCGAGGATAGAGCGGATAGTGCCGTTAGGGCTCTTCCACATCTGATGGAGCTTGTATTCGTCCATGCGCTGGTGGTTAGGTGTGATGGTAGCACACTTAACGGCTACGCCCAGACGCTTTGTAGCCTCGGCTGCGTCCTTTGTTATCTGGTCGCCGGTCTCGTCGCGCTTAACGAGTCCCAGGTCGTAATACTCTGTCTTGAGGTCAACGAACGGAAGGATAAGCTCATCCTTGATCATCTGCCACAAAATACGGGTCATCTCGTCGCCATCCATCTCTACGAGTGGAGTGGTCATCTGAATTTTTTCGGTCATAGTTATTTGGATTTAAGAATTTTGAGTTTTGAATTTTGAGTTTTGAATTGTTGCCGTTGGCAATTTTGAGTTTTGAGTTTTGAATTTTGAATTGTCGGTTACGCCTATGAGGAGTTGTTCAATGTTGAATTTGAAATTCACAACTCAACAACTCAAAATGCGCGAAGCGCACAATTCAAAACTCAAAACTCACAATTCAACATTTAGAGCTTGTTCTTATAATAGTTCATCAAGCAGCCGTCTGCCAGAATCTGACGCTCGTCGGCGGTGAGGTTCTGGAAGAAGAGGTGTATAGGCTTAACGCCGTCGCGAGCGATAACCTGCGCGTCGATCTCCTCCTTGCCAGCGAGGATAGCCTCGCGGATGCCCGGCACGAAAAGCTTGTCGCCCGGCTCGAAGTTGAACTCAACGTCCTTGGCGATGGTGAACGGCACGATACCCCAGTTGATACAGTTAGAACGGTAGCGCTTTGTAGCGTACTCGTAGCAAACGTTAGCGTCGCCGCCGAGCACCTTCTGGCAAGAAGCAGCCTGCTCGCGAGCCGAGCCGTCGCCAGGACGATTGGCGAATACGCATGAGCCGAACGATGTCTCCTCAGCCTTTGCGCCTACCTTAGCGAGAGCCTCTGCGATGTTTGCGCTCACCTCACCTGCACGGCGTGCGAGGTCCTGCTTCTGAATCTCCTTGCTCAGACCAACGTACTCAGGCACGCGGCGAGAGAGGGCGAACTCAGAAAGCTTCAACGGGTTAGAACGGTAAGAACTTGTTTCGCCAGACGGGATAAGCTCGTCGGTAGTTGTAACCGGGTCGTGGATAACAGCTGCCAACTCGAGCAACATGTTCTCCTGCATCGGATACATTGTAGGCCAGTCCTTGATGTTCGGACCGTAGCGAAGCTCTGTCTCAGGACGCGGTCTGCCGTAGCCGTTGTATACGCGGCACTTGTATATCTTGTCGTCGTAAACGTATGGCTTGTGAGTGTTCTCGTACTCTACGTCAGTTGCAGCCGTAATCACGCCGCCGTTGGCTGCTGTAGCAGCGATAGAGCGTGCGTCCATAAGCGCAACGAGAGAGAGCTGACCCTGACCAGGCTTAGAACCCTCGCGGTTGGGGAAGTTGCGTGTGGTGTGGCGGATAGACAGACCGTTGTTAGACGGAACGTCACCTGCGCCGAAGCACGGACCGCAGAATGCCGGCTTCATCACAACGCCCGCCTCGATGAGGTCGGCTGTGATGCCTTCGCGTGTTACAGCCATTGATACCGGTGTCGACTGCGGATAAGCCGAAGCTGTGAAGTAGTCGTTGCCGATGCTCTTGCCCTTAAGGATAGCGCCAGCCTCTGCGAGGTTGTCGTATGTACCGCCCGAGCAGCCTGCAATGATACCCTGGTCGGCGTATACCTTGCCGTCTACGACCTTGTCAACGAGATGCACGTCTACCTTGTCGCCGAAACGCTTCTTCGCGTCTTCCTCGATGCGTGTGAGGATGCCCACCGGGTCGGCCTGAAGCTCGTGGATAGTAACTGCGTTCGACGGGTGGAACGGCAGAGCGATCATCGCCTCCTGAGAAGAGAGGTCGATGCGAATCATCATATCGTAGTAAGCTACGTCGCCCGGCTTCAGTTCCTTGAAGTCCTGCGGACGCTCGTGTATGTCGTAATGGTGCTTCACCTCTTCGTCTGTAACCCAGATAGAGCTCAAGCAAGTGGTCTCGGTAGTCATGATGTCGATACCGTTACGGAAGTCGATAGGCAACTCCTTAACGCCAGGACCTGCGAACTCGAGCACCTTGTTCTTCACAACGCCGCTCTCGAATGTAGCCTTAACGAGAGAGATAGCCACGTCGTGCGGACCTACGCCCTTCTTGGGCTTGCCCTCGAGCCATACGAGCACCACTTCCGGTGCGTTGATGTCCCATGTGTTCTTGAGCAACTGCTTCACGAGCTCGCCGCCGCCTTCGCCAACGCCCATGTTACCGAGCGAACCGTAGCGTGTGTGAGAGTCGGAACCGAGAATCATGTTGCCGCACTTCACCATCATCTCGCGAGCATACTGGTGGATGACAGCCTGGTTGGCAGGAACGTAGATGCCGCCGTACTTCTTAGCTGCTGACAGACCGAATACGTGGTCGTCCTCATTGATAGTGCCGCCTACTGCGCAGAGCGAGTTGTGGCAGTTTGTCATAGCGTAAGGCAACGGGAACTCTAGCAGACCGCTTGCACGTGCTGTCTGAATGATTCCAACGTATGTGATGTCGTGTGACATCATTGCGTCGAAGCGGATGCGCATCTTCTTTCCCTTCGAGCCGTCCACGTCGTGAGAGCGTAGGATGCCGTAGGTGATAGTATTCTCGCGAGCTTCGTCGGGTGTCATGCCTTCGTACTTGTCGCAAACTTCGGTACCGTTGAGGAGATAGACTCCGTGATTAATAAGTTCTACCATAATGCCAAGGTTTTAAGTTATTAGTTTGTTTAATTATTAATATTCTTTTGTTGTTAGTATGTCTGTGTACTTCTATCCTTTGTCGTGGGATGTCTGTATTCTTTTATCTTCTTTGTTGTTAGTATGTCTGTATGCTTCCGATGAACACGGTGAGCGATAGCATGTCTGCTGCGCCTCCTGGCGAAATGTTCCGCTCGGTGTAGCGGCGGTCCATATCTTTGAGAGCGAGAAGTTCGGCTGATGCGCACTTCTCTTCTATGGTTGATGCGCACTTCTCTTTGTCTTCAGCGGCGTATGCCTCTTCGAAGCTGGCGAGCAAAGCTCTTGCTTCCTGCTTCACTTCTTCTGCCGTGGCGACGTTGGTGCGATAGATTACGTTGGTGTCGTCGAGGTCGCACATGATGCGCAGCAATGTCTTGTGCAGAGCGTGCGCATCGTGGTTCTTTCTGCGTTCGTTGTAGAACGGCAGCCATTCGGCGAACAGTTTTTCGTAGCCTTCGCGGGCGTTGTCGAGCGCTCCTTTTATGGTTGTTGTGCCGTTGGAGAGCAGCTTTGCCTTGCTGCCGTGCGTGCCGCTGGTATCGGGGAAGCTGGCTGCGAGAGCCTTTATTGTGATCTGGAGTGAGGATAGAGGGGATGTTAGGCTTTCTAGGGGGGCTAGGTTTTTTAGAGAGACCTGGCTATCTTCTTTTTCTTCTTTTTCTCTTTCCTTTCCTCTTTCTTCTTTTCTTTCTTCTTTTCCTCTTTCTTCCTTGTTAGCTGCTGCTTTTTTCTCCTCATAGGCTGCTGCTACTACGGCTAAGCCCATTGAGAAGAGGGCGCCTTTATGCGTGTTTACGCCGTTTGTGGCTGCGAGCATAGCCTTTTCGGCTTCTATTCCGGCGTCTCTTATGACTGTGTGAGACGGGAGAGTGTCGGCGAAACCGAGGAGTGCGAGGCGCACGAAGTAGGGGTGGAGCGTGTTGATGCTGAGTTGCATCATCGCATAGTCCATGTCGCGGTGCGCTCCGTTATTGTCTTTGTCTACAAGACCAGGCTTCGGCGTGGTGTCGAGCTCAGCCTGCAGCGCTTGTGTAGCGAGGTGTGCTATTATATAAGGTAGGGTAGTGGGCGGCACGAGCTGTCTTATTGTGTTCATGTCGCCTTCTTCCATTGCCTTGCGAACACGCGATGCGCTTACTGCGTTGCCGTCTTTCTCCAGTCGATCTATCTCGCGAACGTCTTTGAGCGCTTCGTGCATCAGTTGGTTGTAGCGTCGTGTGAGCTGGTCGGTAGGCTCTGTGCCTACGAAACGCACGGTTGCGCCAAGAGCTGGCGCGATGTGACGGCGGAACAGATCGAGGTCGAGCAGCATCTGCGTGTCGGCAGCGTCGTCGAGTCGCTTCAGAAAGTAGGTAGGGAACGTCGCGCGACTGATTGCATAGTCGCTGCCGTCGATTACGTTGACGTTCTCGATGTCTGCAACGCCTTGTTCTACCATCGCTTTGCGCTCAGTGTATGCGAAGAGCGAGCAGTCTTCTCTTACTACCATTACGTACAACCGTTCCACTTGCTTGGCGGCTTGCTCTATGAGGTAGCGGTGGCCGAGGGTGAAGGGGTTGCAGTTCATTACCACAACGCCTCCACGAGGCGGTGTGGTGTTGAGATGTTGAGGTGTTGTGGTGTTGAGATATGGGGTGTTGAGGTGTTGAGGTGTTGAGGTGTTGAGATTTGTTTTTACTACCTCTTTACATTCCTTACTATCCTCTTTACACTTCTTGTTGTATTCTTTATACTTTTCTGATTCCTCTTTTATCTTTTTCAGAGCCTCGACCGTATTGCTGATTCCTCCGATGCCGGTCTCCATGAGTATTGCTTCGGGTGCTTCGGCGAGCAGGCGAAATGAGAGACTCTCGAAGAGTTGACGGTTCTTGGGCTTTGTGAACAGCTTGATGCAGCTGTAGCCCTCCTGGTTGGCGTGCGATATGAGGTGCGAGACGAGCGTGTTGGCTATAGCTTCGCCTTTGTGCGCATCGTCCACTGCAACGCACTTTATTACGTCGTCCTTCAATCCGCCACCGGCTATCATCTCGCCGTCGTCGTCGAGCACTGCGGCGTAGTAGTTCATGTCGTCGATGCGCAGTGCGTTGCGTTTGAGGAACGCTTCTATGCGTTGGCGCTGACGGGGTGTTGCGGGGTTGAGGGTCTGTATCTCCATAGGTTTAAGTATTAAGATTTGTGGGCTTCGACGTAGCTGTCCACCATTTCGTTGATTTTCGCCCATATCTCTTCTTGCGTGTGCCAGCGCATCCTCATGCAGTAGCGCGCTTCGTGGTCGCAGACGAGACAGCGTCGTGGCTTTTCGCCGATGGCGTCTCTTGAGACGGGCACGCCGTCGGCGTTGATGATGTCGATGTCGAAGAGTCGTCCGAGTGGGTGGGTGTCTTCGATGTTGACGGCTATGCGCTTGGCTTCGAGGAGCGGCATCGGGGTGATGAGGTAGGCTTCGTAGCCGGTCTCGAGGTCGAGCTCGAGGAGCTGCTCTTGACCGAAAGCTTTGCGCATGGCTTCTACAGCGGCGTGTGCTGCCGTGAGCGACTGCTGATTACGCTTTACGCTTCCTGGCATGACGACAGTAAGGCACACCAGTGTCTTTCCCGAGTGTTCAGCCAGCAGCTTCTGCTGTGTGGCATGGCGTGCGTCGCGGCTCGCCAGAAGTTCGTTGAGCGTAATCATTCTTTAAATTTTGAATTTTGAGTTTTGAGTTTTGAATTGTGCGCTTCGCGCATTTTGAGTTCTGAATTTTTGAATTGTGAATTAAACATTGAATAATTCAACATCGGCGTAGCCGACAACTCAAAATTCAAAACTCAAAATTCAAAACTTATTCAACGATGTTCTTGATGACATCCATTACCGAGCCGTCGCGGTTCATCACGACGCCTACCACCTTGTCGCCGAATGGCAGCGGTGCGGGGTTGCCGATTACGGAGAGTGCGCGGTCGCGTAGCTCCTCGAGTGTGACGAGCTTCAAGCCGGCAACCTTCAGGCGTTCTGCTATCTCCGGTCGAGCCGGGTTGACAGCGATGCCGTATTCGGTTACGACCACGTCTACGGTGCGACCCGGAGTGATGAGCGTTGTCACTTCGTTCACCACGCACGGTATTCTGCCGCGGAGCAGCGGGCAGACGATGATAGAGAGAGCCGAGTCTTCTGCTGTGTCGGGGTGTCCGCCGATAGCGCCGCGTATGATGCCGTCGCTACCTACGAGCACGTTCACGTTGAAGTTGACGTCCACCTCAAGTGCCGAGAGTATCACGATGTCGAGATAGTGTGTGGCAGCGCCCTGCTCGTGCATACTTGCGTATTCGCAAGCCGACACCTCCTTGTGTTTCGGGTCGTTCTTGAGCGACTCGGCAGCCACCTTGTCGAACGACTGCACGTCGATGAGGCGCTCGATGAGTCCTTCCTCGTGCATCTTCACCATGTGAGCGGTGATGCCGCCGAGGGCGAACGAAGCCTTGATGTCCTGGTCTATCATGCTCTGACGTATATACTTCACGGCAGCGAGCGAAGCGCCGCCCGAACCGGTCTGTATAGAGAATCCGTTCTTGAAGTAGCCGCTGTTCACGATTACCTTCGCAGCCTGCTGAGCGAGCAGAATGTCGCGCGGGTTCTTAGTGTCGCGGATGGCTCCCGAAGCAATCTTCGATGAGTCGCCTACCGACTCAACCTCCACAACGTAGTCGACGTCGTGCTCCGAGATAGAGTTCGGAGTGTTAGGATAAGGCACGAGGTCGTCGGTGAGTATCACCACCTTGTCGGCGTAGTGAGCGTCGGGCAGCGCGTAACCGAGCGAACCGCAGATGCTCTTAGCGTTCTCCGAGCGCGAGTAGCCGCAAGCGTTGCCGAGCGGGTCTGAAGAAGAAGCGCCGAGGAACGCCACGTCGATGTGCAACTCGCCCGAGGCGATAGCCTCGCCGCGTCCGCCGTGCGAGCGGAACACCACCGGCTTCTCCATCAGTCCGTGCGAAATCTCCTTAGCCAGTTCGCCGCGCAGACCCGATGTCGAAATCTCTGTGATCACGCCGTTGCGAATGTGCTCGATGAGCGGTTCGTGCACGTCCTGCAAGCTCGAAGCCGCGAGGTGCAGACCCTTGAATCCCATCTCTGCGAGCTTAGCCACAACCATGTTCACCACCTTGTCTCCACCGCGGAAGTGGTGGTGGAACGATATAGTCATGCCGTCCTTCAGTCCCGAGTGGCGAATAGCCTCCTCGAGCGTCATGAGTTTGGGGCTTTTCTGCTGCAGTTCGAGGCGTGGCGTGATGTCCTTGTGTGCCTCTACATTATTATATACGCTCTTTCCCATAGCCTGAGCCACCTGCTCGGCGAGGGTATGTCTTTCGTTCAGTGTGCTCATGCTATGTCCTCCTGTTTAATTACGCCCGAAGCCAGTGCCAAGTCGATGACGCGCTGTGCGCGTATCACCACTGGTCGGTCAACCATTTTACCGTTCACGGCGATAACGCCCGAACCCTTCTTCTCAGCCTCCTTGATGGCAGCGATAACGGCGAGCGCCTTGTCGATAGCCTTCTGAGTCGGCGTGAACACCTCGTTGATGATTTCTATCTGGCGCGGGTTGATGATCGACTTACCGTCGAAGCCCAACTGATGAATCAGCTCCACCTCCTTGCGGAATGTCTCCATATCGTTGAGGTTAGAGTAGACGGTGTCGAGCGCGTCGATGCCTGCAGCGCGTGCAGCCACCACGATAGTCTGGCGTGCCATGAGCAGCTCCATGCCCTCGGGCGAGCGCTGCGTCTTCAGGTTGGCGCAGTAGTCCTCCGCGCCGAGCGCTATGCCCATCATGCGCTTAGAAGCGGTAGCGATGGCGTAGGCGTTCACCACGCCGAGCGTGCTCTCGAGCGCAGCCATAATCTGCGTGCGACCCACGCAGCCCAGCTCCTGCTCCACCTTCTCTATCTCGCGCTCCACCTCGATCACCTCCTCGGCGGTCTCGGTCTTAGGCATACGGATGACGTCGACGCCGGCCTTAACGACAGCCTCGATATCCTTCTTGCCGTACGGAGTGTTGAGCGGGTTGATGCGCACCACCATTTCCGTCGTGCCATAGTCGATGGTCTTCAATGCGTTGTAGACGAGCAGGCGTGCCGCGTCTTTCTCTGCCATTGTAACAGAGTCCTCAAGGTCGAGCATTATTGAGTCGGGATGATATATATATGCATCCTGCATCATACCGGGGTTGTTTCCCGGCACGAACATCATAGTTCTTCTTAGTCGTTTCATAGGTCAAAAAGTTTTTTGGGGTTAGTCTTTCCACACGTCCTTGCCCGTAGCTCTTACGGCAGCCGCAGTGACGCGTGCGCGGATAGTGCAGTCGAGCGCGCCCTTGTCAGTGGCGTGCACCTCGGCACGGGTGATGCCGAGTCCTTCGAGCGTCTCAGCTATCACCTTGCGTATCTGGTCGCCGAACTGGTAGGCAACCGAACTCTGCAAATCGATGTTCAGTCCCTCTTTCTCGCAAGGGGCAATCTGAATCATGATGTCGCCGGACTCCATTGTTCCGGCAGTAGCTTGTTTAAGTTCCATAGGTATAGTATTTAAAAAGTTTGTGGTCTTTAGATTCTTTGAGAGGTATGGGTTCGGCGTCGTGTGCTCCGACTGGCGCCAGCGTGCCTTGCGGGCGTCAGCACGTGCATCGCTTTAACTTGCTTTGCGTGCTTGATGTTTCCATGCGTTTTTGCATGCTTCAGCATGTGTGTTGCTTTTGCTTGCTTCATGGGCGTCAGCGTGCGTGGAGAAGAGGCGGTTGGGAGCGGTGTGAGTAGAAACGTAATAAAACAAAAATTGCGTAAATACAACAACACTTCCTTTCGTCTTTACACCGAAGAGAACCGAGTTATACTTACGCTCGCGCGAGCAGTATATAAGGGTAATAATGTCTGTGTCCGCACAAAACACGTTCTGCGTGCGGATTTCTATTTCGCGGGGTAAAGATACGCATTAATTGTGAAACGAGCAAGCATTTTGCGAGGATTTTTTTGCTGGGATACCCCAAGGGGGTGCCTAAAGGGGGTGCACTTGTCTCAAGTGCACCAATTGTGCTTTGTTGGTGCATCAATTGCTTTATTGGTGCATCGCTTGTTTTGTTGGTGCATCGCTTGCTCTGGCAAGCGGCAAAGCCGAGCGGAGACAAGTGCACCCCCTTTGAGTGATTACCGCGTACTGGTAACGCTGTTACCGCATACTGGTAATTTCGTTACCGCGTACATGTAATAGTGTTACCAGTACGCGGTAACATTCTAAAACGAAATGTCGGGTGACGCAACTCTTAGTCTGTTGATGCGCATCTCTCAGGGGGTGCAGCAGTCTCTGCTGCACCAACCAAGCTGACGGTGCACTTCTTGCTCGGTTGGTGCCATCTGTTCGGTTGGTGCCATCTGTTCGGTTGGTGCACTTGAGACAAGTGCACCCCCTTGAAGGCACTCTTGCTTCTGAAATCTGTGGATTCTGTGGGAGAACCTCCGCTGCACCAACATTCTCCGCCAATTTGTCCTTTGCTTCTGACTATCTGTCGCCGAAACTGCCAATTGTGCTTACGATTTATCGGCGGAAACAGCGAAACGTTTTTGGCACGTAAGTTGCAGTATACTTAGTGCAAGCCGATGGACGGAAGCCCAAAGGCAAGCAAACGATAAACGTAAGATTAAAATATAATTAGGAGGTATTTGATATGTTACCAGTAATGAGAAATACTTGGATGCCAGAAGTTTTCAACGACTTTTTTGATACCGACTTTATGCCGCGTACAAACGCAACCGCCCCGGCAATCAACGTTAAGGAAACAGAACATGACTATACTGTAGAGCTTGCTGCAGCCGGAATGAAGAAGGACGACTTCAACATCAACATTGACGCTGACGGCAACCTGCACATCAAGATGGAGAAGAAGAACGAGAAGAAGGAAGAGGAGAAGAAGGAGCACTATCTGCGCCGCGAGTTCTCTTACACCAAGTTCGAGCAGACATTGCTCTTGCCTGACGATGTCGACAAGGAGAAGATTGCTGCCAACGTGAGCGACGGTGTGCTTACAATCGATCTTCCGAAGGTAGAGCAGAACGTGCAGAAGGCAGCTCGCCAGATTGAGGTGAAATAATCCTCGCGAGGCACGCCCCGACGGCACGACAGCTTCGCAGCCCGACGCCGTCAGGCACGCTCAGCAGTTGATTTTGGTTAGTATTAGATGATATAAATTGTTGTTGAGAAAATTGTTGATTAGGTTTAAGTGAGAAAGCCCTGCTTCGCACGAATGCGAAGCAGGGCTTTCTTCATAAAATAATTAATAATTAATAATTAAAAATTACTTATACTCATGTACCGGCAGTTCGCCGTTGAGTGCTCCGAGCGCGTTGAACGCCAGCGACTCCATCTCGCCTTCGCCCGGCAGCACTACGACCGGAGCGAGGAAGCCCACCTGCTTCTTTATCTCCTCAACGCAGTATTTGCTGTATGCTATGCCGCCGGTGAGGATGATGGCATCCGCCTTGCCCCAGAGCGCAACCGCCATGGCACCTATCTGCTTCGACACGGTGTAGAGCATAGCCTCGAGCACCTCGTGGAACGGCTCTTCGCCAGCCTCGGCGCGGCGCGAGATCTCCTTCATATCCTTCATGCCCAGCAGCGCCTGGCATCCGCCGTTGCCCGCGAGCATCTTCATTATCTCAGCCTCGGTATGCTTGCCCGAGAAGCAGAGGCGCACGAGCTGGTCGGCAGGCAGCGTTCCGGCACGTTCCGGTGCGATAGGACCCTCGCCGTTGAGCGCATTGTTCACGTCAATCACCTTGCCCTCGTGGTGAGCCGACACGCAGATGCCGCCGCCGAGGTGAGCCACTACGAGGTTCATCTCCTCGTACTTGCGACCTATGCTGCGCGCATAGCGGCGCGAAGCAGCCTTGGCGTTGAGCGCATGGAATATCGACTCGCGCTTCATGAACGGCAGACCCGTGTAGCGAGCGCGTGTCATGAACTCGTCTACCACAACCGGGTCGGCCATGTAAGCCGGGCAGTGACACATCTGTGCGATGTCGTCGGCAAGGATCGAACCGAGATTGCACACATGCTTGTGCTTGGCGTTGATGAGGTCCTGCTTCATCTGCTCGTTGACGGCGTAGACACCACCGTGCAGCGGCTTCAGCAGACCGCCGCGACCTATCACGGCGTCGAACTCCAGAGGTATTCCAGCCTCCTTGAGCAGCTTCAGCACGAAGTTCTTGCGATACTCATACTGCTCGTTAACGGTAGTGAACTGGTCCAGCTCCTCCTGCGGGTGCAGTCCGTCAGATGTCCATACAGCACGTTCGTCTTCATACACAGCCACCTTCGTTGAGGTGCAGCCGGGGTTTATGACAAATATCTTCTTCATAAATGATGTTTGTTGCTTCTTATTTGTTGATTGCCTTCAGGCAGGCAGTTGCTAAAGAGTAGAATTTAGAGTCGGCAGTGTCGGCGCGCGATGTCACCACAACCGGCGCGCTGGTGCCCACGAGCATGCCCGCAACCGTAGCTCCGCCGAAGAGCGTAAGCGTCTTGTAGAACGTGTTGCCAGCCTCGATGTCGGGGAAGATGAGGCAGTTGGCTTTGCCCACAACCGGCGATGCGATGCCCTTGATGGCTCCGCTCTCTGCGTCGCAAGCCGTCTTTACGTCCATCGGACCACTCATGTCCACCTCGCCGTAGGCTCCGTTGGCGGCGTTAGCCTTCAGCTCCTCGTAGCTCAGCGTTAGTGGGAACTTCTCAGACACCTTCTCGGTGCAGTGGATGAGAGCCACGCGCGGACGGTCGCCGCCCGTGATGCTGCGGTAGGTGGCGGTTATGTAGCGCGCCAGAGCGTCAAACTGCTCCGTAGTGGGGTAGGGAATAACGGCTGCATCGGTGAAGAAGAGCAAGTGGTTGAGGCTCGGCACGTCAGCCACAGCGATATGTGTCAGCACGCTGCCCTTGATGAGGATGCCCTCCTCCTTGTTGAGCACGGCGCGCAGGAGGTTGTCGGTGTTCAGCGAACCCTTCATAAGCACGTCGGCGCGGCCTTCGCGCACCTCTTTCACGGCATGACGCGCCGCATCGTCGTCGTCTTCGGCTACGATGAGGGTCACCTTGTCGGGATAGTCGGCAGCCAAACGGCGAGCGATGTCAGCCTTAGCTGCGTTAGCCACAAGGATGAAGCGTGCGAACTGCTCCGCAATGCTTCGTTCGATAACTTCTTCTGTGTGAGAGTCGGCAGGAGATGCCACGGCAACCGTCACTACCTGCGCAGCTTGGCGCAGACGTTCGGGTAGGATTTTAAAGTCAACGATAGGTTCCATACTTATTTATAGGGTATTATGTTTAGAGTTGCGCATTTTGCTGCTATCTGTGCAACTTTTGCAAAGTTACAGTAAGTTTGTTATTCTGCAAAGAAAAACGGGAAAATTTATTCCCAATCGCAGGAATGTGGAACTTTAATCAGTGAAATATAGTAACTTTGCAGTCAAATATACCAAGATATAGTCTATGACAACAGCAGAATTTATACAAGAATATCGCGAAAAGGACACCCGTCAGCTCGCCCTTCAGTCGGCACGCTTCCCCGATGTCGACATGCCCTACGCACTCGACCAGATAAAAGGCTGGCAGACAGCGCGCCGCAAGCTCCCCACATGGGCTGCCTGCGACGGCATCGTCTACCCGCCACACCTCTCTATGGAGCAGTGCTCGTCGGAGCCGACGGCGCAGTATAAGCTCAATCTGGCGATGGAGTGGGCGAGGAGAGTTGAGAGTTCAGAGTTGAGAGTTGAGAGTTCGGAGAGGGAAGTTGAGAGTTCAGAGTTGAGAGTTGAGAGTTCGGAGGGAGAAGTTAATAATTTTTCTTCTGGGCAGCCTGCAACTCTCAACTCTCAACTCTCAACTCTCAACCCCCAACCTGCAACTCTCAACTCTCAACTTTCAACTCTCAACTGTCATGCGTCCCGCATGACCGACTTGACCGGCGGTTTCGGTGTCGACTTCTCGTTCACCTCCTGCGCTTTCGTCTCAGCCACATACGTAGAGCGCAACGAGCAGCTCTGCCACATGGTGGAGCACAACCTGCCGTTGCTCGGCATCGACAACGCAAAGGTGGTCTGCGCCGACGCCGTCGACTATCTCTCTACGCTCGATATGCAGACAATGATATTCCTCGACCCTGCGCGCCGCGACCAGCACGGCGCCAAGACCGTCATGCTTGCCGACTGCACGCCCGACGTCGTGCAGCTACTGCCGCAGCTGCTCAAGAAGTCGCGCTTCACGATGCTTAAGCTCTCGCCCATGCTCGACTGGCACAAGGCTGTAGAAGACCTGCAGGGTACGGTGCGCGAGGTGCATATCGTGTCGGTGGGCGGCGAGTGCAAAGAGCTGCTGCTCGTGCTGTCTGAAGAGATTGAAAGCGAGCTGAAGGTGTTCTGCGCAGACCTTGAAACGGGAGGAGGCTCTGGCGGTTCTAGCCGTTCTAGTGGTTCTAGCTGTTCTAGCCTTTCTAGTGAACCTAGTTTCCCTAGAACGCCTAGTTCCCCTAGCACGCCTAGCAATGCTTCCCTCTTCGTCTACGCCCCCAGCTCCTCCCACCCAGCCCCCAACTCAAAACTCAAAACTCAAAACTCAAAATTCTTGCATGAGCCCAATGCCTCAATCATGAAAGCGGGCTGCTTCGACGAGCTTGCGGCAGCCTACGGCGTGTCGCCCGTCAGTCGCAACAGCCACCTCTTCCTCTCTGCTGAGCCCGTCGACGGCTTCCCTGGCAGAAGCTTCAGCATAGAGCGCGTCACAACGCTCAACAAGCGCGAACTGCGCCAGGCGCTGGCAGGCATCGAGAAGGCGAATATCGCCACACGCAACTTCCCGCTCTCCGTAGCCGAACTGCGAAAGCGCCTCAAACTCAAAGACGGCGGCGACGTGTATATATTCGCTACAACCACCGCTGAAGACGAACATCTGCTGCTGATTTCTCATAAATATCAATAAATATTTAGCATATTTTCGTCTGTTTGAGCAAATTTCCGTACTTTTGCATCTTTAAGGCTTTATTTATAAAGATGTATCCATCGCCCGAAGTGACAATCGGGCGATGTATATCAAACAAAAAATGAAAGAATAAATCAAGAAAAATGTCAGCAATAGAGATTAAGAAAGTTGAGTCGCGCCGCGACCTTCGCCAGTTCGTTAATTTTCATTACGACCTCTATAAAGGTAATGCTTACGACGTGCCCAACCTCTACTTCGACGAGATGAGGACCTTCAGTAAGGACAAGAATGCAGCCTTCGACTTCTGCGAGGCAGAGTATTTCATGGCGTTCCGCGACGGCAAGATGGTAGGTCGTGTGGCTGCCATCATCAACCACAGCGCCAACAAGAAGTGGGAGCGCGAGTCGGTGCGCTTCGGATGGATCGACTTCGTCGACGACATCGAGGTGTCTACAGCCCTGCTCAAGGCTGTAGAAGACTACGGCAAGCAGAAAGGAATGAAGGAAATCGTTGGTCCGCTCGGATTCACCGACATGGACCCCGAAGGAATGCTCCTCGAAGGCTACGACCAGCTCGGCACTCAGGCTACTGCCTACAACTATCCCTACTATCCTGAGCACATGGACCGCATGGGCGGATGGGAGAAGGACAACGACTACGTAGAGTACAAACTCTACGTGCCCGAAGAGATGCCAGAGAAGTATGCAACCATCGCGAAGATGATTCAGAAGCGCTACAACCTGCAGGTGAAGAAGTTGAAGCGCAACGAAATCTACGGCGAGAACGGATACGGCAAGAAGATATTCAATGTAGTGAACGAGACCTTCAAGGACCTCTACGGCTACTCGAAGCTCACCGACCGACAGATAGAACAGTACGTGAAGATGTATCTGCCCATGGCAGACCTCGACCTCATCACCATCATCGAAGACTGGAACACACCCGACCATAAGGTGGTTGGTGTGGGCATCTCCATACCTTCGCTCGCACACGCCCTGCAGAAGTGCGGCGGAAAGCTCTTCCCCTTCGGCTGGTGGCACATACTGCGTGCGCTGAAGTTTCACAAGACCGACGTCGTAGACCTTCTGCTCGTAGGCATTCTGCCCGAATACCGTCAGAAAGGCGCCAACGCTCTGCTCTTCTACGACCTCATCCCGCGCTACCAGCGCCTCGGCTTCAAGTGGGGAGAGACCCACGTCGAGATGGAGACCAACATGAAGGTTCAGGGACAGTGGCAGTATCTCAACCGCGAGATACACAAGCGCCGCAGATGCTATAAAAAGAACATTTAAATCGGATAGCATCCTTGGTGCTGTCACAATCGCTTAGGATGCTATAAGATATAAAGAAATAAAATGGAAGAAAACATTCAACCCACAGTTCAGTATACCGACGACAACATACGCCACCTCTCCGACATGGAGCATGTGCGTACACGTCCTGGTATGTATATCGGTCGCTTGGGCGACGGTCAGTTGCCCGAGGACGGCATCTATGTGCTTCTGAAGGAGGTCATCGACAACTCTATCGACGAGTTCAAGATGAACGCCGGCAAGCGCATAGAGGTAGACATCGACGACCGCCTGCGTGTGTCGGTGCGCGACTATGGTCGCGGCATTCCGCAGGGCAAGCTCGTAGAGGCTGTCAGCGTGCTCAACACCGGCGGCAAGTACGACTCGAAGGCGTTCAAGAAGAGTGTGGGTCTGAACGGCGTTGGCGTGAAGGCGGTGAACGCCCTCTCGGCACATTTCGAGGTGAAGTCGTACCGCGACGGAAAGGTGCGTGCGCTCAAGTTCGAGCGCGGCAACCTCAAGTCGGACATCACCGAAGACTCTGCTGACGAGAACGGCACGTATATCTTCTTCGAACCCGACCCCACACTGTTCGTAGGCTATTCGTTCCACGACGACTTCGTGGAGACAATGCTGCGCAACTACACATATCTCAACTCAGGTCTTGCGATTATGTACAACGGTCGGCGCATCCTCTCGCGCAACGGCTTGGCAGATCTGCTCACCGACACGATGACTACCGACCCGCTCTACCCCATAATACATGTGAAGGGTGAGGACATCGAGATAGCCTTCACGCATACCAACCAGTATGGCGAGGAGTATCACTCGTTCGTGAACGGACAGCACACCACACAAGGCGGCACCCATCAGAGCGCTTTCAAGGAGCATATAGCAAGAACCATCAAGGAGTTCTTCGGCAAGAACTACGAGTTCACCGACATACGCAACGGACTCGTGGCTGCCGTGGCGCTGAACGTAGAAGAACCTATGTTCGAGAGTCAGACAAAGATTAAGCTCGGTTCGCTTCAGATGGCGCCAGGCGGAGAAAGCATCAACAAGTACGTGGGCGACTTCGTGAAGCTCGAGGTAGACAACTACCTGCACATACACGCCGACGTTGCGGAGGTGATGCAGCAGAAGATAACCGAGAGCGAACGTGAGCGCAAGGCGATGGCTGGTGTCACCAAGCTGGCTCGCGAACGCGCCAAGAAGGCAAACCTCCACAACCGCAAGCTGCGCGACTGCCGCATACATTACTCCGACGCGAAGAACGACCGCAAGGAAGAGTCTTCTATCTTTATCACCGAGGGCGACTCAGCCAGCGGATCAATCACAAAGAGTCGCGATGTGAACACCCAGGCGGTGTTCTCGCTGCGCGGAAAGCCGCTCAACTCGTACGGCTTGACAAAGAAGGTGGTGTACGAGAACGAAGAGTTCAACCTCCTGCAGGCTGCGCTCGACATTGAGGACGGACTCGATACGCTCAGATATAATAAGGTGATAGTGGCAACCGATGCCGATGTGGACGGTATGCACATACGCCTGCTCATCATCACGTTCTTCCTGCAATTCTTCCCCGACCTTATCAAGAAGGGACACGTCTATGTGCTGCAGACTCCGCTGTTCCGCGTGCGCAACCGCCGCACCAAGATTAAGAACAAGAAGGTTGTGGCAGACGCCGACGCGCGTCTTACGGGCAAGGAGAAGAAGAGCGACTTCATAACCCGCTACTGCTACAGTGAGGACGAGCGCCAGCAGGCGATACGCGACCTCGGTCCCGACCCTGAGATAACCCGATTCAAAGGTCTGGGCGAGATCTCGCCAGAAGAATTTGCCCATTTCATAGGTCCCGAGATGCGACTTGAGCAGGTTACGCTGCACAAGACCGACCAGGTGCAGAAGCTCCTCGAATACTACATGGGCAAGAACACCATGGAGCGACAGAACTTCATCATCGACAACCTTGTTGTGGAGGAAGATCTGCCTGAGGAAGACATGGAATAACAAAACAATCAGATTATGAAACGTACCAATAATCATAAACATAACGCATCGCACTCATTCTCGTTAAAGACGGGAGTGGGTGCGTTGGCTTTTCTTTTGCTGTGCGTAGCTACGTTCGCACAGCGCGTCAATCCGCTCAAGAAGCTCCAGATAGCAGAGCTCGCCATCAGCAATCTCTATGTCGACTCGGTAGACGACCAGAAGCTCGTAGAGGACGGCATACGCGGCATGCTTGAGAAGCTCGACCCCCACTCGTCGTACACTACGGCGAAGGAGACAAAGTCGCTCAACGAGCCTCTGCAGGGCTCGTTCGACGGCATCGGCGTGCAGTTCAACATGATTTCCGACACGCTGCTCATCATCCAGCCCGTACGCAAAGGCCCTTCAGAGAAAGTAGGCATCATTGCCGGCGACCGCATCATCACTGTCAACGACACAACCATATCGGGTGTGAAGATGGAGCGTTCGGAGATAATGCGCCGCCTGCGCGGTCCGCGCTCGTCGAAGGTGAAGCTCGGCGTGAAGCGTCGCGGCGTGCCCGACCTGCTCACGTTCACCGTAACGCGTGCGAAGATACCCGTACACACGCTCGACGCCTACTATATGATACGTCCGCACGTGGGCTATGTTCGCATCGGTTCGTTCGGTGCAACCACATACGGCGAGTTCATGACCGCAGTCGACTCGCTGCAGAAAGCCGGCATGCGCGACCTTATCCTCGACCTTCAGGACAACGGTGGCGGCTACTTGCAGTCGGCTGTGCGCATCGTTGAGGAGTTCTTGCAGAAGGGCGACCTCGTAGTGTATACCGAGGGACGCGCCCAGAAGCGCCAGGAGTACAATGCTGGTGGCGGCGGACGCCTTGAGAAGGGCAAGGTATGCGTGCTCATCAACGAGTATTCGGCGTCGGCAGCCGAGATTGTGACCGGCGCCATCCAAGACCAGGACCGCGGAACCGTGATAGGCCGCCGCTCGTTTGGCAAGGGTTTGGTGCAGCGTCCTATCGAGTTCGACGACGGTTCGATGATACGTCTCACCGTAGCCCACTACTATACGCCCTCGGGCCGCTGCATACAGAAGCCCTACGAGAAGGGCGAGAAGGAAGACTACGCGCAGGATATAGAGAAGCGCTTCAAGCACGGCGAACTCTACTCTGCCGACTCGATACACTTCAACGACTCGCTGCGCTGCTACACTCTGCGCAAGCACCGCACGGTGTATGGCGGCGGAGGCATTATGCCCGACGTGTTCGTGCCGCTCGATACCACACAATACACAGCGTTCCACCGCCAGCTCGTAGCCCGCTCGCTCGTCATCAACACAACGCTGCGATACGTTGAGGACCACCGCGACGAGTTGAAGACAAAGTACGCGAAGTTCGACGACTACATGAAGCGTTTCGAGGTGCCGCAGGCGATGGTTGACACGCTCTTTGCTGAAGCCGAGCGCCAGAAGGTGAAGCCTCGCGACGACGCCGAGCGCCAGCGTACGCTCCCCATGCTGCGTCTGCAGCTGAAGGCGCTCATAGCCCGCGACATTTGGGATATGAACGAATACTTCCGCTTGATGAACGAGCAGAACCACATCGTGAGCAAAGCGGTAGAAGTGATTACGGGCAAGTAAAAACGGGTTGGCTTAAAAGCTACTAAAAGTCGTCTTTATTTCTTTCGAAGTGTTGACAGACATTAAATATTAAGGCAAATGGAAAACTTTTGTAATAAAAAAGTTTTCGCATTTGCCTTTTTTGTATATCTTTGCGCCTAACGACAAGGCTTTTAACGGCTTTGCAACCAAACTGTAATAGTGGTAGTCATTGAAACTGCAACATCAGTTGTAATGAAACAGTAACAACATATATAATAATTAGGAGATGAAAAAGTTAATGTTCAAGAGCAGCATTGTGACAATGCTTTGCGTTTTATGTAGTCTTTCGGCCAGTGCGGAAGGAAAGTTCGTATTGTTCAAGTACGGCAATTTCGACACATGGGTGACACGCCAGATTCACGAGTCGGCTGTCATCGGCGGCAACACAAAGACACTCTACGAGATTGGACCAAACAGAGCCCTGAAGGGCAACAACCCATACGTGAACCTCGGCGGCTCGCCTTGGGGCACGAGCAACGTGATGGCTAAGGTATCGGGCATCACGAAGACCAACAATTCGGTGTATCGCGACAACCGCGGATCGGGACATTGCGTCAAAATGACCACCCACATCGAGACCTGCAAGGTGCTTGGTCTTATTAATATTAAGGTGCTCGCCGCCGGCAGCATCTTCCTCGGCGACATGAAGGAGCCTATCACCGGCACCAAGGAAGGTCCGAAGGCTCTCAACTTCGGCATTCCGTTCACCCTGCGCCCGAAGGCTCTGCGCTTCGACTACCGTGTGCAGGTGCCGGGCAACGCCAACCGCATCCGTCAGACCGGTTTCTCTAAGGTGACTACCGTGCCCGGCAAGGACTACTGCGTGGCTCTTCTGCTTCTGCAGCGCCGCCACGAGGACGCGCATGGCAACATCACCGCGCAGCGCGTAGGCACCGTAGTGGTAAAGTACGGCAAGTCGACCAACGGATGGGTTGAGGACGCCACCTACGAGATTCACTACGGCAACATCACCGGCAAGTCGTTCTACGACGCTTCGATGATGGGGCTGCGTTCTACCGACTACGCCCGCAACTCCAAGGGCAAGAGCGTGCTCGTGAAGGAGACCGGTTGGGCTGCTGCCGACGCCACACCGACGCACATCGTGCTGCAGTTCTCGTCGAGCCACGGCGGTGCTTACGTAGGCACCGTGGGCAACACCTTCTGGGTAGACAACGTAGGACTGGTGTATTAAGATGGTGAGGTGGTGAGATGTTGAGGTGTTGCGATATCCGAGCCTTCTTAAGCCAAGAATACTATTTAATTATTAATAAAAAACAAGGTTATGCGCCCCTTAAAAGCGATTTTTTTCTTACTCTTTACGATAGCTCTGCAGCCCGCTCGGGCTACAGAGCCGTTCTGTTTTGACACTACCGCAGTAGTTGTGGCGCCTGCCGCAGACGTGCCTTTGGCTGCCGACAGCGCGAGCGTGGCAAAGCCGAAGAAGAGCCTCTTCAACCGTTTCCTTGCCTACTTCAACGACGCCAACAAGGAGAAGAAGAACAAGCGTTTCGACTTCAGTGTGATAGGCGGACCCCACTACAGCTCCGACACCAAGTTCGGCATCGGACTCGTGGCTGCCGGTCTCTACCGTTCAGACCCTGCCGACTCGCTCTCGGCTCCGAGCAACGTGTCGCTCTTCGGCGACGTCTCTACCGTGGGCTTCTACATGCTCGGCGTGCGCGGCACACATAAGTTCCCGCGCGATACTCACCGCCTCAACTACACGGTCTATTTCTACTCCTTCCCGTGCTACATCTGGGGATGGGGCTATGACATGGGCAACCAGGATGCCAACAAGAGCAAGATGAAGCGCTGGCAGGCGCAGTTCAAAGCCGACTGGCTGATACGCACCGCCGACAACCTCTTCATCGGTCCGACCGTCGACTTCGACTATGTGCGCGGCACTAAGTTCGACCGCAAAGAGCTGCTTGGCGGCGAACGCCCCGAGACGCTCAACTTCGGTGCGGGCGTGACTGCCATCTACGACACACGCGACAACCTCACGGCGCCGAAGCGAGGCATGTACATCCAGTTCATGCAGCTGATGCGCCCGAAGTTCATCGGCAACAAGTACAACTCCTACACCACCGACTTCCGCATCGACGGCTACACGCATCTGTGGCGTGGCGCTACGCTCGCTGCCGACTTCCGCACGCAGCTCAACTTCGGCGATGTGGAGTGGTCGATGCTCGCGCAGCTCGGCGACAGCTATTCGATGCGCGGCTACTACCAGGGCCGCTACCGCGACAACCATAAGATGGAGGCGCAGGTGGAGTTGCGACAGCATGTGTGGAAGCGCAACGGCGTGGTGGCGTGGGTAGGTGCCGGCACCATCTTCCCGAAGTTCAGCAAGATAGAGTGGAAGCACATACTGCCGAACATGGGCGTGGGCTACCGCTGGGAATTCAAGAAGAATGTCAACGTGCGACTCGACTACGGCTTCGGTAAGTCGGGACAGCACAGCTTTATATTCAATATCAACGAAGCGTTCTAATTCTTTCGTAGCGGAGGTCTCCGGCCTCCGCAGCAAGCGATAATTAATGTTCGACTTGGTGCTGCGGAGGCCGGAGACCTCCGCTACGGCTAACTATATTCTTATGAAAAAGATAATAGGTTTTTTGACCTCTCCCCGTTTCCTCTTCTTCTACATCGTGCTCTCGCTCGCTGTCCCCAACGTGGCGCTCTGCTTCACCGAGCACATGCCCGTGCTGGCTTGCGTAGCCAACGTCGTGCTGCCCGTATCGCTCTACGCGCTGCTCATGACGCTCTCCAAGAAGACGGGACGTCAGGTGTGGTTTCTCTTCCTCATCGTCTTCTTCGCAGCCTTCCAGATAGTGCTGCTCTACCTCTTCGGTCGCGGCGTGATAGCCGTCGACATGTTCCTCAACCTCGTCACCACCAACCCCGGCGAGGCGATGGAGTTGCTCAACAACCTCGTGCCCGCCGTGGCTACCGTGTTCGTCCTCTACCTGCCGCTGCTCGTGCTCGGTGCAATGTCGTGGGCACGCCATCGCACCGAGGACGTAGCGTTCCTCAAGCGTGTGCGCCGCTATTCATGGTGCGGCATGGCTGCGGGCGCCGTGCTTATAGCGCTGTGCTACGCGGCTTATCCTAAGGACAGCGACTTCGACTATCGTGCCGAAGATCATGTCTATCCAGCCAACATCTTCTACAACCTCTACCTCGCCTGCCGCGAGAGCGGACGCGTAGCCGACTACCGCAAGGATGTAGCCTCCTTCCGCTTCAACGCCCGTTCGGCTCACGACGCCGACTCTGCCGAGGTGTATGTGCTCGTGATAGGTGAGACAGCACGCGCTGACAACTTCCAGCTCTACGGCTACGGGCGCGAGACCAATCCGCTGCTCTCAAAGACCGACGGACTCAGCGTGTTCCGCCATGTGCTCTCGCAGTCGAACACCACGCACAAGAGTGTGCCGATGCTGCTTGCAGCGGCTTCTGCCGAGAACCACGCACGTCTGTACCGCGAGAAGAGCCTCATCACGGCGTTCCGCGAGGCAGGCTTCCACACCTCGTTCATCTCCAACCAGCAGCCCAACCACTCGTTCATCGACTTCTT
>OIXY01000053.1_pt1 | contig 32577 bp, 21 predicted proteins | sample 1588051 | NCBI WGS metagenome assembly OIXY01 (sample SAMN03283247) | human gut metagenome | biome: human-associated habitat; material: feces | host: Homo sapiens | place: Peru | collected 2012 | reverse complement strand
TTCATGGGTAACGAGGCTTGGGTTCTCAGCTACCGTGAGGAGTGCTTTGAGGCAACAGAGAGTACGCCGGCGATAAGAAGAATGATGATAAGCGGGTCGCGGAATTTCTCAAGAAACTGTTTCCAGAGCGGCGTAGTGGGCGGAGGCGTGAGCACGTTAATGCCGTACTTGGCACGACTGTCAGCTACTTGCTGATCTGAAAGACCAATAAAATAATGTTGTGGGTTCATTGTTGTATTTGTTTTGCTTGAACAATCAAAATACAAAATTACAACAAATAAATAAAAAATTGAGAGTTGAAAGTTGAAACCTTCAACTCTCAATTAACGAAAGTATTAGAATACGAGTTTTACGCTCTGCTTGCCAACCTTAACAACGTATTTGCCGTGAGCTGCAACAGGAAGAGTGACAACCTCTGCACAGCTGTTGTCAGAAGCAACGAGCATACCGTCGAGTGTGTAGAGAGCAACTGCAACCTTCTGCGGGTTGTTTACAACGATGTTGTTACCAGCAAGACTTACAGTAGCGCCCGAAACGTTCAACTTAGCATCGTTCACACCGTTTGTAAGCGGACAGAAACCAACCTTCTGGAGATCAGAGAAGCGGCTCTCAAGGAAAGTAGCACCAGAGAACTGGTCGCCTTCAGCCTTTACGCGTACAGACTGAGCCTGATGATAGATTTCGCGCTCGTAAGCCTTTGCCGGAATGGTTACTTCTACAGATGTAGTCTCGCCAGTGCTCGGAACAAGCCAGTTGAGATAGTGGAACGGATTGAGGAACGAGTCGCCCTTCTTGTAGTTCTGGTGGATAGCCACATCGCTAAGATAGAGGTTGCCCGGTGCCCATGTGCCATAGATGCCCACGATAGAACGTGCAGTACCGGTTGTGAAGTCGCAGTCGTAGCGCTTCCAGTCGCCGTTTACAGTCTTGTCGCCAGCATAAATAAGCTCGCTCTGAACATAGTCGCCCTTCTCCTCGTCGTAATTGAAGAGAGCCACGGCAGCCTGCGGATAAGCCTCGTAAGCCGGCAGATACTCGGCACAAGCTCTGAGCTTAACGCGGAACTTACCGTTATCCTTAGAGAGATCCATCTCCGGCGAGATGAGACCTGCGCGTCCTTGTAGATAGCATAGTGCTTTACAGTCCAGCCTGCCTGACCAACTTCGTCGGCAAGTGCGCCACGATCCAATGTATAAGAATTAGGATTGTCTACAGAATACTCCACCTCCATATCATCGCTGCCATACTTCATGCCAACAAGGTTGAGCTTAGAAACCTCCATAAGGCAGTCCTCGGTAGCCTCCTGCTTGAAGTAAGAGATGTAGTTATAGCGCTCTGCGCCACCCACGTTCTTCCATTCAGCCGTATACTTGTCGCCGTTGATAGGACTTGAGACGCTGAGAACCGGCTCAACGATACCCTTTACCTGCACCTCTACAGACGGCATAGACACATGCTCGCCCTTCTTGGCGCTTACGGTATAATAATAGATAGTGCCGGTAACAGCGTTGTCAACCGTGAACTTGTTGTCCTTAACCTCTACATCCTTCTGGATATAGTTCTGCGGTTTACCGTTAGCATCCTTGTCGTAAACGTTCAGCACATAGCTTTCAGCTCCGTCAACAGCACTCCAGCTAAGGTCGAACTTGGCTGTGTTGTCGTCTACACGAGCGTAGTTCTTATGTGGGTTAGGTGTCGGTGTAGCCACATACTGGTCTACCTGGAATACGCGAACATTGTCGATGAGCACCGGAGCCGAGTAGTTCACGATGTTGAACAGCGTATACTCGCCGCCCTCATAGAACTGTATGGTGTATGTCTGCCAATCGGTAGTGAGCTGCGGCAGCTGGGTATTGCCCAGGAACTTCCAAGACGGCTGCATGTTGTATGTCTCGGCAGCCTCCACCACAACCTGCTCCACAACCTCGTTGTCCTCAGGCACACGAGCATCAAACTGCAGGAAGCAGATACCAGAGTTGCGCGAAACGTTGAGCATCGGAGTGTTCAGCTGGCCCTGAGTCTCGTTGTCAGCCTCAAGATAGATAGAGCCACCAGCCGAGTAAGCATTGTGCGAGCCCCAGCCCGGAGTCTGAGTAAAATCGGCGAGCATATTAATCCACGCATTGTCATACATTTCATAATCGTTCAAGTCGGTGTCGTAGTCGGGCGCATCCTGCGAACCCGTCGTCATCTTAGCGAAGTCCTCCTTCACGATGTCCACCTCCTTGCCATAGTCGGCAGGAGCTTTCTTCACGCTCACCAGACGCGGTGCTCTCTCAACAGATTTCGGTGCTTTCATCATCGAAGCTACGGTTGTAGACGGGAGAGTAGCCGCAGAGCGGTCTCTCATTTGTGCACCGGCTGATGCGGTCAGCATAGCGAGCGCACCAACGAGAAATACTTTCTTGGTAAAGTTCATCATATTTTTCAGGTTTTTGGTTGAGAAAATTAAGAACTTGTTCTGCGAAGCCGATGCTGTGCCGAGACTGCATGCTTTGTGTCTTGCGCCGACACAGCACCAACCCTGCAAAATCCTTATTTCTTTATAAACTTACTTATCTAATTATTCTGTTTCTTTTCAAGACTTTCCTTTTCAAGCAGTCTTGAAGCTTGGTTTATGTCGTTGCGCAGAATGCTTATCGCTTGATAAGTTTCTTCGTTACGGTCTGGTTGCCGGCAGTAGCCTTCACGATGTACATACCCGGAGCGATGTTGCTGTTAGAAACCTCAACGCCGTCGGCTGTATAGAGGCGTACCGAGCCAGCGAATCCGTCAACGTTCAGACGGTCGCCGCAGAACGAGAAGTCGGGCACTACAACCTTCTCTGCGTCGCGGATACCAGTTGTATGCTCGCCGAGAGCCACCTTCACGCCATTCTCTATTCTGCCAGTAGCAGCATCAATAACGAGAACTACGAGGTCGCAGTTGTCAGCGTTCTGAATAGTAGAAGGCACATCCAAAGTTGTCGCGTAAGTAAGAGTCTTGTCAGCCTCAACATCAGCAGGGATGCTACCCTCAATACCATTATAGCTATAGTTCATGCGTGCCACATGATCCATGTCTACAGCAGCAGGATTGCCGAGCTTTTCGAAGCCGCCCATTTCTACCGAACCACCAGCATAGTTGTTAGCCTGTGTATAGCCCTTCACGCCATCCTCAAGAAGCACGAACGAGAGGCGGTAGTCAATGCCCTTATGTTCGCTAACAAACGTTGTCAATGCTTCAACAGAAATCTTCGACTTGGTAGCGTCGGTGTATTCGGCGTTAGCTTCAACCCCCATCACCGGAACCTTTTCTGATACACTGTTGACAGCCGTCTTGAATGCATCAAAAGAAGGATCGATCGACGACTTAAGGTTACGATTGATGTAACTGCTGGGATAGCCATCGAATTTTAGTTCTGCGTAAGAGTCCGTCTCCATTGCATCTTGCCTATGTACAGCAATACCGATGAAGCGGTCAGGGAAAGCCTCAGAAGCCTTATGTACAGCTACGATACCTCTCGGACAGTTCGGACACCACGTGCCTGTGCCCTCCTCCACTATGATGCGCTGTACGGGCAGCGAGTTCTTCACGTTAAGACCGAGAACAAGCTCGCTGTTCGGAGCGTATGCATCGTCCTTGCCGTTGATGCTTACCACGCGCATCTTCAGCGAGTGCTTGCCAGTAGTGCTGAAACCTTCGTGCTCGATAGCAAACGACTTGTCGATGTTCGAACCCATTGTTGTCTTGAAGTCACAAACGGTCTCCTCGCCACCATCAATCGAATAGCCCACCTGCAGATTGCGCACAGCTACAGAACAGAGGTTCTTCACGCTGAACTCTAACTTGCAAGGCTCGCCCTTCACAACAGCATATTCGTGAGTGTCGGTGTAGAGCATAAGGTCGAGCGGGAGGTTGTCGCCCGTGATTCTTGCCTGGATTGCCGACTCGCCCTTCTGTGTAGCGTAGTTTTGCCAGCCATCGCCGAGGTCAGCCCAGCAGCCATTCTCAGAGAAAGTGGTAGTCATGCCTAAAGACACAGCCGAACCAGTATAGCTATAGCCGATGTAGAAGCCTTCGCCGTCAATCTCGTAAGGCGTAGTGAGCGCCACTTCGTTCCATCCCTTGTAAGCAACCGACGCCTTCTTTGTAACGATAGGGTCGGCGTTGAGGTCTTTCGTCACGAACACCTCTACGTCGTCAGCCTGCGCAGCCAAGCCATATTTCACGGCAGAAACGGTGAAGCCCTTATAGAGCTGAGCCACTTCAGCCGGAATATAGATTGCGCCCTTCGCAGCAGTCTTTGTGCCGAACGCCACCGGGTCTACGCCGTTGCAATAGCCCCAATAGGTCTTAGCCGCATTGATAGGCAGACAGAACATCATCGCCAGCAAAGCGACAACGGCTATGAATTGCTTTCTATTAATAGTCATAAGTCAGAATTTAAATTAGTTTTTTACAATCACTTTCTGAGTATAAACACGCTCGCCGTCGGTAGCCTTCACGATGTAAAGACCTGCGCCGAGGTTGTGAGCCGACACCTTGCGACCAGCTACGTCGCAAACCTCCATAATGCGGAAGCCCTCGTTGGCAACCACTACGCCACCTATCACGAAGAACGGACGCTCAGCGCCTACGGTTGCAGAAGTGATGCCAGTAGTCTTTGTGCAAGCCAGCTGCTGTGTGTTGTATACGCGGCGCTTCAGAGCGTCGGTGTTGAAGTTGCTTACGAATGTAACGACACGCATATTGTCAACGTTCCATCCGTTCTGCAGCTCTACAGAGTAGTTCTGTTCGAAGTCGTACTTCGTGATATCGAGTTTGTCGCCCCAAGCCGAACCGCTGAGCACCTTGCGGAGCACGCCGTCCTGCACGTAGCTATTGCCCGTAGCACCTTCCTGTTCCGTACTCTTGATTTTGTCCTCAACAAGCCATGTAGTAAGTCGCAGCTCGTCCTGCATCGGCATCTCGCAGACACCTGCATGTCCGCTCACCTTGATATTGAGCATCTTGCCGTCGAGCTTGTTGTCGATGTTCAGCGAAACGAACGAAGGCTCCTGCTTTACTGCGCTGAGGATAGCATTGGTCTGCTCCTCATAGTCGACGAAGTAAGCCGGACCCGGGTCTTCCATGCCAGAGATAGGCAGACGGTCGAAGCAAACAGCCGGCACGAACGGCTTCTTAGCCTTGCCGTAAAGCTCCTCGTAGTCGTCGTCCTCGTCAATCACGAACTGGTCGTCGACGCCTTTATAGTTGCGATGATGCTTCACCCACACGAAGTCGTCCTTGTCCTCGCGCTCGTTGAACACCGATGCGTACATCTCGTCGGCAGCCGGAATGCCGTCGTAGGCTTCAGACGTGAACTGCTCGAAGAGCACCTTGCGTGCTACAGCCTTAGAGCCTTCCTTGATGCTGTAACCGAGGCGGCTGAGCGTGTTGTCAGAAGGATAAGGGTCTTTCTCGCCATTCACCTCGCTGATGGTGAAGTCGGTTGTCACGTTGCCCTCCACGGGGATAGCTATGCCGTCGAGCTTCAGCTTCTGCGGAACGTTGTTCGGAATGTTCAGACCCTCGAACTTCAATTCCTTCTTTACGGTCTGCGAAGCAGTCTTCGACTTAGCCGAGAGCGTGAACGACGTAACCGGAGTCTTGCCGTTGTTCTGCACATAAGCATAGTAAGAACGCGGTTCGTTCTGCGTCATGTAGTCGCTGCCGTTCGCCGGTTCTATCTTTATGAACGAGATGTCGTTCTCTGGCGACTTGCTGCCTTCTATCACCGCACGCACACATACATTCTTGTTAATGCCGGTCGTGTTGTCGTACCAGTTGTCCTGACCCGTATTGTATCCGTAGAGGTTGTTGTTAGGCACCGCATACGGACTCTGGTCGAAGAGAATACAGTCGAACGGTTCGCCTTGTTCGAGCATGAGCTGATAGCCTACATAGAGGTCCATACCTTTATATATAGTGACCGGCTTGGTCAGCTTCACGGTGTTCCAGCCCTCAGCATAGTCGGTTGTAGAGCCCGAACCGAGCGTTGTTGTGCTCATATAGTTGATATGGTTGCACACGAACACCTTAGCCTCAGAACCGCGCTTCGGCTTCACGGCGAACTCTACGGCTGTAATCTTGTCGCCCTCGTACTTGTCGAGCAAGTCGGAGGTGAAGTAAGCCGCAGCCTGGTAGATGCCCGGACCTTCCACGCCCTGCAGAATGAGTCCGCTACTGTATTCGGTCGTACAATAACCGAGTCGCATTGTATCGTCGGCTGATTGCGCAAACAAGTCTGCCCCGGTAAGGGGTAGACTTGTCAGTGCAAGCAGAAATAAAGAATTTCTGAATGATTTCATTGTCGAATGTTTTGTTTGGAATAGACATTTACTTTGTAACGTAAAGCTTCACGTTGCTCTGCTTTCCGTCGGCAGCTGTGAGGCGCACCACGTAGATGCCCTTAGCCAGACCGAGGTAGAGCTGTCCGCCCTTCACGTTGGCGCTCTTCACGAGCTTGCCGTCCACGCTGTATACAGCCACCTTGCTTACTGCGTCCTCGAACGAGAGCACGCCGCTATTGCCGTCGTAGCTGAACTGTGTGCCGAGCACCTTTGTAGAGGTGATGCCGGTAGAGTTCTCAACAGCGAGGTAGAGCAATGCAGCCGACTCCCACGGAGTAGCCTTGCCGATAGTGTGCTCGTACGACTCAGAGAACGAGAGTGAGCGGTTCACGCCCGAGCTGCTGTTAGCGCTGAAGACGTTGAAGAGAGCGCAGAAGCGCTGCTCCTTAGGCACTTCGCCCACGCGGTCGACAACGATAACGAGGTTCTGTGTCGGGTCGTACTCGAACGGAGTGTCGAGCGTGAAGGTGAGCATGTTGTCAGTACCCGGTTCGAGCACCATTGTGCCGTCGTAAACGAGTGTGAGGTCGCTCGGCTTCATTGCGTCTTCGCCAGAAGCGAAGCCCTTCATAGAGGTGTGACCCATATAGATCTTCACTTCGCTCTCGGCTGTGCGGTCGGTGAGGTTGCTGTTGCCGCTGTATACGTAACCGATGCGCTTGATCTGGTCGCCAGCCTGACCGTTGATTTCCTTAGCATAGTAGATATGCTCGGTGTGGTCGTATGTAGACCAGTAGACAACCGGACCGTGAGTATCTACGCTCTCGTCCTTCTTGCTTGTAACCACCTTGTTCCAAACTGCGTTGTCCTTGTCGAGCACCTTCAGTTCGATAGGATCAGAAACGTTGTTGTTTGCGTTAGCGTCGCCATCGAGCACCACCTCGCCGTAGAAGTTGAAGATGCCCTCAACGGTCGGACGGAACTTAACCTGAACCTTCTTTGTAGCGTCGGGCTTGATAGCCGGCACGTCTGTAGTCTCGCCTACAACCACCTTCTCGCCGTCGACGTCGCAGAGCACTCTCACCTTATAGTTGGTCTGCTCCTTAGAGCCTACGTTGCGTACGGTTACGGTGCAGGTATTGTCGCGCTCGGCAACAGCTTCTCTTACGTCGCCAATCTCTGTAGCCTGCATATCGTTCTCCATGATTTCCTCAACCTTGAAGCCGTACAGACGGAACGAGTTGTACTCCTGGTGTGTAGCGATAGAGAGACCGTAGTAGTAGATGCCGTCCTCGGGAGCGGTGAACTTATCCTCTATCCATGAGCGCTCGTAGCCGTTGCACTCGATAGCCGGCTCGTCGGTGAGCACGGTTGCGCCGTCGAGGTTCTCGTTGGTTCTGCCCATAGTGGTCTTGAGGTCGTACGAGCAGTTCATCTCGTTCTCGTAGAAGTCGGCAGCGACGCGGTATGTCTTGCCACCCTTCAGACGGAGAGCCGGCGAGAACAATGTGCCAGAGATGTCGCTTGAGCTACCGTAAGCTGTAAGACACTTGTTCCACTCAACGAAGTAGAACTGGAGTCCGCCGTACATATAGTTGGTCCAGAGGTCTGCCTTGTCCTGTGTGTCGGTGAGCAAGTCAACCGGCGGAACGAGAGCCGAACCAGCCATCACGGCGTCGGTCTTAGCCACGCCGCCTGCGCCTGCCTTTGTGCAAGCCTGAATCAGGTAAGAATACTTAGCGATGTCGCCGAGAGTATTGTCGACGAACGAGGTAGCCTTGAGGTTCTCAGCAACCACCTTGTTGTCGGGCAGACGTGTAATCTTGTATGTGAGTTCAGACGCTACGATGAAGCCGTTGTTCAGACCGTCGGTCGGAGCGCTCCAAGAAATCTTGAGTCCGTCGCCGCTCTTCTCGATAGCGACATCTGCAGGAGCAGCCGGAACGTCTGAGCCTACGCAGCAGCGGATGCTGTCAGGCACGCCAAGCTCGCCCGATACGCGCGACGGAACAACATAGTATGTGTTGATGCCGTTCTTCGCCTTGCTGTCTACGTACTGCATCGCCTCGCCCATCTTGCCGTCGGCAGGTACGGTGGCGACGAGTTCTGAAACGCTCGACGAGAGCAGTTCCTTAGACGTGATGCGGTCGCTTGTGGCTACGCCGTCCTTCTTGCGGTAGATGCGCACTTCCTTAAGGGCGCTGAGCTCAGAGCCGTCCCATGCCTTCGACGGGTTGGTCCAAGAGAGCGTAGCGCTCAATGCGCCTGCAGCGTCGGGTGTGACGTTGAGGTTCTTCACCTGTCCGGCTGCTGTCTGCTTGTCGGCAGCGAGATACGGCATGTAAAGACCTGCGAACCAGTTGCCGGGCAGGAAGCTGCTGTGCTGAACGGCTGTGTAGCAGCTCTTCTTCGTAAGTTTGTCGGTGTCGATAGTGAAGATGCGTGTAGCGCCCGTCTCCAATGCCGGCAGCCAATAGACCATGCCCGTATTGTTGTCGACAGATACAGAACCGAACTGTGCCAGGATGATGGCAGAGTTGTTCTCGTCCTTTATTTCATGTGCAGAAATCTGCTGGAAGTCGCTGTCATAGATTGCGAGTTCTGTACCGCCGTTGTATTCCACTTCCTTGCCTTCTTCGTTTTTCTTCTTCATCCACTTCGGACGTATCACGTACATTCTGCCGTGTGCGTCGAAGCAGAACTCGTAGATGATGTCGTTATCGAAGTCCATAACCTTCTCGTACTGACCTGTCTCTACATTAATAGTATAGAGAATGGAATGGCCTACCGAGCCGTCTTCGTTCCAGCCGTAGCCCACAGCGAAGAATGTGTCGCTCGACGGGTCGTAAGCCATGTCGTAGAGTGCGTTGCGCAGTGTGCCGCCATAGCCGTTGCCGTACCATGCTTTCTGCTCTTCGTCGGTGAACGAGCGGATATGCAGGGTGTCACCGGTCTCGAGGTCGATTCTTGAGAAATGCTTCACCATCTGACTGAACGTGTAGTCGAACGTGAAGAAGCCATAGTAATACTTACCGTCCGAGGCACCACATGTCAGACCATACTGCTGCTCGCCCACCTTGTCGTCCAACTGATAATACTGAATAGTCTGGAAGTTGGCGGGATTCTTCGACTTGAACTTGATGAACGAGCGACGCTTGCTGGCATCCATGCGCTCGCAGGCATAGATGGTTACGCCATTCGACTTGTCATCAATTGCAGAAGGAACCAATGATGGGGTTTCTGGTGCCCATGCCGGAGCAGCAAAGGCTGTCGCTGGTGTGAACGGCTTCGGGAACTGATGCACGCCACCCTGTCCGTAAGAAGGCAGGCAGAACAAGCCAGCCATCGCGAGACCTAACATGTAGTAGTGTTTCATAATACGATGATTTTAGTTAGATAATTTGTCGCAAATATACTATTTAATCTTGAAACCAATGACATTTCGGCTAAAAAAGTTTAACATCAGGCTATAAAATGCTAAATATTTTACACAATCAGGTGACGTAACGACACTTTTCCGCTCTGTTTGCGCACACCAAAAGCTCAACACTTATCATCGGGCGGCGAACGGAATCTGATCGGACGGCGAACGGAATCTGATCGGACGGCGAACGGAATCCGATCGGACGGCGAACGGAATCCGATCGGACGGCGGACGGAATCTGATCGGACGGCGGACGGAATCTGATCGGACGGCGGACGGAGCACGATGACAAAACGCTGCAAACTGGGCTAAAAAAGTAGCGGAGGTCTCCGGCCTCCGCAGCACCAAGTCGAACACAAACTGTATATCGGCATTATTGGTTGCTGCGGAGGCCGGAGACCTCCGCTACTTTTGTTGGTGCAGTCATAAAGCTTTACACACATTATATATAATATAAGCACAACAAAAAAGTGGCTGCAACAAGCATATTGTCAGAAAAAAGCAGTAAATTTGCAGAATTAACAGCTACTTTTTAAAAACAGCATACAAGGCTGAAAGAATCTACACGAAGTATTAAAAATCAAAATATACAAGCAATGAACCGCAAACTTATCCTTTCGTCAGCAATAGCTCTTGCCAGCCTCACCGCGTCGGCACAGAGCTCAGTAAAGGCGCCTGCCCCTATCCTGCCGCTCCCCGAGCAGAAGCAGATCGACTGGCAGCGCATGGAGACCTACGCCTTCATCCACTTCGGTCTGAACACGTTCAACGACCGCGAATGGGGCTACGGCGACTCCGACCCTGCTACGTTCAACCCCACACGCCTCGACTGCGAGCAGTGGGCAAAGACGCTCGTGGCAGCGGGCATGAAGGGCGTCATTCTCACAGCAAAGCATCACGACGGATTCTGCCTCTGGCCCTTCGAGGGCAACGACTACAACGTGACACGCTCGCCCTACAAGAACGGCAAGGGCAACATCGTGCGCGAACTGTCTGACGCCTGCAAGAAGTACGGACTGAAGTTCGCGGTGTATCTCTCGCCGTGGGACCGCTCGCGTGCCGACTACGCTACGCCGGGCTACCTGCCCTACTTCTACGCTCAGCTCCACGACCTGCTCACCAACTACGGCGACGTGTTCGAGGTGTGGTTCGACGGAGCCAACGGCGGCGACGGCTACTATGGCGGCGCAAAGGACTCGCGCACTATCGACCGCAAGAACTACTACAACTACCCGCATATCTTCGCCATGCTCGACAGCATTCAGCCCAACGCCGTAGTGTTCGGCGACGGCGGACCGGGATGCCGCTGGGTGGGCAACGAGAAGGGCTTCGCAGGCGAGACCAACTGGGCGTTTCTGCGCAAGAACACGGTTTATCCGGGCTACCCCAACTACCCCGAACTGCAGTACGGACACGCCGACGGCGACCAGTGGACGGCTGCCGAGTGCGACGTGTCTATCCGTCCGGGATGGTTCTACCATCCTGAGGAGGACGACCGTGTGAAGTCGCCCGAACAGCTTGCCGACCTCTACTACCGCTCGGTAGGACACAACGCTACGCTGCTGCTCAACTTCCCCGTCGACCGCGATGGTCTCATCCACCCTATCGACTCGGCTAACGCCGTCAACTTCCACAAGATGATTCAGCGCGAGCTGCAGCACAACCTCGTGGCTGGCATGACACCGAAGGTGAGCAACGAGCGCGGCAAGGCGTTCGCGGCAAAGGCGATGACCGACGACTCGTGGGACACCTACTGGGCTACTGCCGACGGCGTCACATCGGCTACCATCACGTTCGACTTCAAGAAGCCGCAGCTCATGAACCGCATCATGCTGCAGGAGTACATACCGCTCGGACAGCGCGTGAAGAAGTTCGCCGTAGAGTATCTCGACGGCAAGACATGGCGCAGCGTTGAGCAGGGCGAGGAAACAACCACCATCGGCTACAAGCGCCTGCTGCGCTTCCGCACCGTGGAGGCAAAGAGCGTGCGCGTGCGCATCATCGACTCGCGCGGACCAATCTGCCTCAACAACGTGGGCATCTACTACGGCGGCAAGGACGCACAGCTCACATGGAACCCCACAGCCGAGGCCATCAAGTCTCTGCCGTTCTCTATCCTCAGCGCCGACAAGGCTGAGTGGGATAAGGCTACCGACCGCAACCCGCAGACCGTTTGGTTCTGCAAAGGCAACGAAGTGCTCATCGACCTTGGCAGCGAGCAGGAGATTTCCGCATTGCAGTATCTGCCCGACCAGAGCGAAGGCAGACGCGGACTCATCCATACATACACCATCGCGGCGTGCGACGCCAAGGGTGGCAACGAACGCGTGCTGAAGAGCGGCGAGTTCTCTAACCTGCAGAACAACCCTATCCTGCAGACCGTATCGTTCAACGCTACAAAGACACGCTACCTGAAGCTGCGCGCCGAGCGCATGGTCGTGGCTGGCGAAGCAATGGGCATCGCCGAACTGGGCGTCAAGTAATATTAAGACAACAATACTAATGGTAGGAGGCTACGGCAGGAATGCCGCAGCCTCCTACTGTTTGTTTTCTGCGCAATTCACTCTTCTTATTCCAACTTTTTGTATATTATTTTAAAATCTCAAATTATTTTTCTAATTTTGCACTTTAAAACAATACATATATAATAATGTCAAGAAAGAAGAAACCACTACCAATACTCGAGAACGTAACTATTGAGGCGGTTGCTGCCGAAGGAAAATCACTGGCACACGTCAACGACATGGTTGTTTTCGTGCCGTTCGCCGTACCCGGCGACGTGGTTGACTTGCAGGTGCGCAAGAAGAAGCACAGCTACTGTGAGGCGGAAGTAATACGCTTCATCAAGAAGAGCGACGTACGCACAGAGCCGATGTGCGAGCATTTCGGCATCTGCGGCGGATGCAAATGGCAGAACCTGCCCTACGAGGAACAGCTGAAGGCTAAGCAGAAGCAGGTGTTCGACCAGCTCACACGCATCGGCAAGATAGAGCTGCCGGAGTTCATGCCTATCATGGGCTCGGTGCACATCAAGGAATACCGCAACAAGCTGGAGTTCGGCTGCTGCAACAAGCGCTGGCTCACACGCGAGCAGATTGCGGAGGGCACGCAGTTCGACAACATGAACGGCATCGGATTCCACATCACCGGAGCCTTCGACAAGATTCTGCCTATCGAGAAGTGCTGGCTCATGGACGACCTGCACAACAAGATTCGCAACGCCATACGCGACTATGCCTTCTCTACCGGCATGACATTCTTCGACCTCAGACAGCAGCACGGATTGCTGCGCGACATCATGATACGCAACTCGAACACGGGCGAGTGGATGGTGCTCATACAGTTCCACTACGACGAGGAGGGCGACGAGCAGCGCGCCAAGGCGTTGCTGCAACACATTGCCGACAAGTTTCCCGAGATAACGTCGCTCATGTACGTCGACAACCAGAAGTGCAACGACACCTTCGGCGACCTCGACCTCTCTGTCTTCAAGGGCAACGACCATATCTTCGAGACGATGGAGGACCTGCGCTTCAAGGTTGGTCCGAAGAGTTTCTACCAGACAAATACGGAGCAGGCTTATCACCTCTATTCGGTGGCTCGCAACTTCGCCAAGCTCACCGGCGACGAACTGGTGTACGACCTCTATACCGGTACGGGCACCATCGCCAACTTCGTGGCTCGTCAGGCACGCGAGGTTATCGGCATCGAGTACGTTCCTGAGGCTATCGAGGACGCAAAGGTGAACTCTGAGGTGAACAACATCAGCAACACCAAGTTCTACGCCGGCGACATGAAGGACATCCTCAACGACGAGTTCATCGAGAAGCACGGACGCCCCGACGTAATCATCACCGACCCACCACGCGCCGGTATGCACCAGGACGTGATAGACACCATCCTGCGCGCTCACCCGAAGCGCATCGTCTACGTCAGCTGCAACCCGTCTACGCAGGCACGCGACCTGCAGGCGCTCGATGTGGCTTACAAGGTGATGGCGGTACAGCCGGTGGACATGTTCCCGCATACGCCGCACGTGGAGAACGTCGTTCTTTTGGAAGAAAAGCCGTAGGTTTTTCTTCCAAAAGAACAATTTTGAATTTTGAGTTTTGAATTTTGAATTGTCGGCTACGCCGATTAGGAATTAATCAATTTGGAATTTTGAATTCGCAACTCTCAACTCAAAATTCAAAATTCAAAATTGCGACGCATGTCGCAACAATTCAAAACTCAAAACTCAAAATTCAAAACTCATAATGAAAACATTAGCAACTCTCGCACTCGCCGCTCTCACTTTCGGCAGTGTGTCAGCACAAGAGAAAGAAGCGAAGCTGAAGGTGCTCAGCGACATCAAGTTCAGCGGTTACATCATGTCGCAGTATCAGTACAGCGACAAGGAAAGCAACAAGGGCGAAAAGGATATCAACTCGTTCAACATACGCATGGTGCGTATGGCACTCGAAGGACGACTCGCAGGCGACTTCTACTGGAAGGCACAGCTGCAGGTGAACGGCAACACGTCGAACCTCACCGTGGCGCCACGAATGGTGGACGCATTCGCCGAGTGGCAGAAGTACGACGCATTCAAGGTGAAGGCGGGTCAGTTCAAGCGTCCGTTCACCTTCGAGAACCCCATGCACCCCATTACGCAGGGCTTTATGAGCTACTCGCAGAACGTCACTAAGCTCGCCGGATTCAGCGACCGCAACGGCGAACACTCAAGCAACGGACGCGACATCGGCGTGCAGCTGCAGGGCGATCTGCTCAAGGCTGCCGACGGACACCACTACCTCCACTATCAGGTGGGCGTGTTCAACGGTCAGGGCACTAACATGAAGGATGTAGACCAGCGCAAGGACGTCATCGGCGGCGTATGGGTGGCTCCCGTGAAGGGCCTGCGCATCGGCGCCTTCGGCTGGACCGGTTCGTATGCTCGCAAGGGAACATGGACTGAGGTAGACGCTAACGGCGTGGAGCAGACTAAGAACGGTGTACGCTCGCTCGAGAAGAACCGCTATGCCATCAGCGCCGAGTATGCAGCCCACGACTGGACCGTGCGTTCGGAGTATATCCACAGTCAGGGCTACGGCTTCAAGACGTCTAACGCTTCGGGCAAGGAGACCGACTGCACTATCAACTACGCTTCAGGTGACAAGGCTGACGGCTTCTACGCGCTCATGATTGCGCCGGTTATCAGCAAGAAACTCTATGCAAAGGCTCGCTACGACCTCTACCGTCCGCAGGCTAACTGGCACACATCGAAGACTCAGTACGAGATAGGTGCCAACTACTGGATTGGCAAGCACGTCATGGTGGCTGCCGAATACGCGCGTGTCAACGACCGCAGCCTGAACAAGTCGAACTACAACATGTTCGACCTGCAGCTCGACGTGAAGTTCTAAACGCAAACCCCACGAGCTTTTTTTCTTGATTTGTCAAACAATTAAAAACTCTCATACGATGGCAGAACATAAACACAAGCACAGCCGCAGACAGCGCCGCGACGAGATAGACATCTTCCGCGAGAACAACCTGAACGCTATACACAGAAGGAAGCAGTACGCACGAATAATGTTCGTCGTGGTGTCGATAATCGCCGCTCTCATGCTGGCGCTGGTATACGCTGCCTACTTCCTCGACAAATAAGAAACTCTCACCCTGTATAACTTTTAAAAACTGACACTACAAAGATGACAAACAAATCATTAGCAGCCCTCTTCTTCGGCTGCATCATTACCGCCTCTGCCGCTTCTGCGCAGTCGCTGCTCCCCAAGCCGCAGTCGTTCGTTGCGGGCAAGGGCGCGTTCAGCACCAACGCAAAGCTGAAGGTTGTCAACGAGGTTGGCGCCGAGGCAGAGAACATCTACTCGAAGCAGTTCACAGCCAACACCGCAGACGACGCTCGTCAGGTGGTGCGCTTCACACGTCTCGACGGCGCTTCATCGCCCGAGGCTTACCGCCTCCACGTCACTAAGGACACGCTGCTCATCAGCGCCGCTTCTGCCGACGGCTTCCGCTTCGCTTGGCAGACCGTAAACCAGCTGAAGCAGAAGAACGCCGTCATGGCTTGCGACGTCGTTGACGCTCCGGCTTTCAAGTGGCGCTCGCTCATGCTCGACGTGTCGCGCCACTTCCAGCCCATTTCGTTCCTCAAGAAGCAGATCGACATCATGGCGCAGTACAAGTTCAACCGACTCCATCTTCACCTCACCGACGCTGCCGGATGGCGCATCGAGATTAAGCGCTACCCGCGTCTCACCGAGTTCGCTGCGTGGCGCGAAGGAAAGACATGGAAGGAGTGGAGCAAGCTCGGATGCAAGTATATGCACGAGGGCGAAGCTGGCGCTTACGGCGGCTACTACACTCAGGAAGAGCTGCGCGACCTCGTGAAGTACGCCACTGAGCGTGGCATCACCATCGTGCCCGAAATAGAGATGCCGGGACACTCGGCTGAGGTGCTCACCGCCTACCCCGAACTCTCTTGCACGCACGAACCCTACAAGCAGATGGACTTCTGCCCGGGCAGCATCGCTACATACGACTTCCTCGAGAACGTGCTGAAAGAGGTGATGGACATCTTCCCCTCTAAGTACATCCACGTCGGTGGCGACGAGGCTGACAAGGCTTCTTGGCCTTCTTGTCCGCTCTGCCAGCAGAAGATGAAGGAGCTGGGCACAGACAAGGACGGTCTGCAGGCGCACCTCATCGCCCACTTCGGCAAGTTCCTCACCGAACACGGACGCCAGCTCGTAGGTTGGGACGAAGTGATTGCGGGCAACCTCGAGAAGAACACCACCGTAATGGTTTGGCGCGGTCTCGAAAAGGCGCAGGAGGCCATCGACCACGGCTACGACGTAGTGCTCTCGCCCAGCGGCTACTGGTATCTCGACTACTATCAGGACGCACCCGACACTCAGCCTGAGGCTATCGGCGGTTTCATTCCGCTCGAAAAGGTATACAGCTACGTGCCTGGCGGCACTCTGCCCGAGGACGTACGCAACAAGATCACCGGCGTGCAGGCTAACCTCTGGACCGAATACGTGCCTACAGCTGAGCATGTAGAATATATGCTCTATCCGCGTGCTCTGGCTATCGCCGAGATCGGATGGAACGGCACAAAGACCAAGAACTACCCCGAGTTCCGCAAGCGTGCCATCGTCGAGTGTGAGCGTCTGCACAAGCAGGGCGTCAACACCTTCGACCTCAAGAAGGAGCGCGGCGAACGCCCAGAGTCGTTCAAGACTACCAAGCACAAGGCACTCGGTTGCAACATCACCTTCAACCACCGCTACGAGGATAAGTACAAGGCGCAGGGCGACAAGACTCTCGTAGACGGACAGCACGGCGGATGGACATACGGCGACCAGAAATGGCAGGGCTTCCTCGGCAACAAGGGCTACTGCCTCGACCTCACCATCGACCTCGGCAAGGTGCAGAAGATTTCGTCTGTGGCTGCTGACTTCATGCAGGCGTACGGAGCATGGGTGTTCTTCCCGTCTGAGTACAAGATTTCGTTCAGCGAGGACGGCAAGAACTTCAAGGAGGTCTACAGCAAGTCTACTCCCGTTGACCGCGACATACAGCTCGGCTTCCGCAACTTCGCATGGAAGGGCAAAGCCAGCACACGCTATATCCGCGTGCAGGGCAGCACTACCGAGGACGGTGGATGGCTCTTCACCGACGAAATCGTCGTGAAGTAACATAAGAGCCTACCCCGCGGCATTCCTGCCGTAGCCACACCCCACAATTACAACCACAAAGAAAATCCGTTTAATCCGCTTAATCTGTTGTTAAACAACCTCAACCAAACAACCGATTAACCCGATTAAACGGATTTTTTCAGCCCACAATACAAAAAAAAACTAAAACCTCTTCACTTTTTTTTCTTTTTACTTTTTTACTTTTAAAATTTTCGCTATATTTGCCCCAACCAAACACAAAAACGTTAAATTAAAACCACAACCACTATGAAAACCTTAAAACTCGGAATGCGTGACGCCGCAGTAAAGATACTACAAACAGAACTCAACCGTATTGGTAACAAGCTAACCGCTGACGGAGCATTCGGCCCCGGCACACTCGCCGCTGTAAAGGCATTCCAACAAAGTCTACAACTCGTAGCTGACGGCATCGTCGGTTACTCTACATGGCAGGCGCTCTTCTTCCATCAGCGCCCGGCAGCCGCACGACTCACCGAAGACGACTTCCGATTAGCCGCTCTCCTACTCGACTGCGAGACAGCAGCGCTCAAGTCGGTGCAGAAAGTGGAGACAGCCGGACGCGGAGGATTTCTCGCCGCAGGCAAGCCGCAACTACTCTTTGAAGGTCATATCTTCTGGCGACAGCTACAGTTGCGCAAAATAGATCCTGCCAAATACCAGGCAGCAAACGCCTCCATACTCTACCCGAAGTGGACAAAGACCCACTACAAAGGTGGCATCGGCGAATACGCTCGCCTCGAGCAGGCACGCAAGATAAACGCTGACGCAGCCAACGCTTCGGCAAGTTGGGGAATGTTCCAGATTATGGGCTTCCAGTATCAGCTCTGCGGATTCAAAACCGTAGCGCAGTTCGTAAGCGCTATGTGCCAGAGCGAACGCAGTCAGTTGCTCGCCTTCTGCCGATTCATAACAAAGAACCCGCAGATGCACGCCGCACTACAAGCAAAGAAGTGGGCTACCTTCGCACGTCTATACAACGGAAGCGAATACGCCAAGAACCAGTACGACACAAAGCTGCTCAACGCTTACAAGGCGTACGCAGCTAAATAAGACTCTCATAACAAACACCCTAACAACACGACACAAAAAAACATTAACACAAACAGACTTGGCAAGAATTTATAAGGTTCTATCTTGTCAGTAGGTCTAAGCAAAGAACCTATAACTTTTAAAAACTTAAACCTATGGATGTAGCAAACAAATCTATCGGTACGCTGCAGGGTATTCCTTTTAAAAACCTTATCGGCGGTCCGCTTAGCGCTTGTATTCAAGCGCAAAACGATGCAGCAATGACAAGTATCAACTTCATCAACAATGTATGTCTGAACGAAGACAAGGAGACTGGCGAAAAGTCGGCTATCTATGTTAGCTTCAGCTTTATTCAGAATGGTCGCAAGGTGGTTATCAACGTTCCGCTGATAGCTATCGTTCCGATTCCGTATATCGCAATCAACAGCATTGACATTAATTTCAAAGCCACAGTCAATGGTGTAGAATGCGAATCTAACGAAGACACGTATTCAGAAGAGTACAAACGAGACACAAACACTAAGAGCCAAAAGAGAAGAGGATTCTTTCTTAACAAAAATAAGAAAGAGACAAAAATAAACACATCATTCTCTACAAAGCGCGACTCTAAGAGCACGCAGGACTCGAAGTTCAGCGTAGAGGCAACTATCGACGTTGCTGTACACGCAGGTCAGGAGTCAATGCCTGCTGGCATGGCAAAGATTCTCGAGATGCTCGGAGCGGCTATGGACCTTTGTTCACCCGACGGCGAACTGAGCGTGAACGACACAACGTTCTACGCAGAGAAGAACGCAAATGACAAAGAATACCTACCGGTTAAGGTTATCGCCCAGTACAAAACTCCAGAAGGCTTGTATGATGCGACAAACATCAAGTGTGACATTGGTGAAGGCGTTAAGAGTGCAGAAAACAAGATGGACAAGACCAGAGAGTTTGAAATTACGCTTCCTAAAGAATCACCTACGCAGGGTAAACAATATGTGATTTCTTGTGGTGATGTTCAAAAGGTTACGATAACCGTGTTGCCCAAGCCTTAAGAAGTGGCATAAACCATCAAATGATGCCTCGTAAAGAGTGCATCTATTCGTTAACATTTAACTCTAAAGGTTATGGCAAAGATTGATACGACACCTTCTACCGTCGCGAACAATGCCTTACAGTCACTACCTTTTGGCACTCTCATCGGCGGACCGCTTTCTGCTTGTGTCGAAGCGCAGAAACAAGCGGCGCTAACCTCGTGGGAGTTCATACGAGACGTAGGACTCACAGACACTGAAGACGGCGGGAAAAAGGCTATATACGTGAACTTCGAATACCGTAAAGACGGTCATTCGGCGACTCTCAGTCTGCCATTGCTGACAATTGTGCCTATTCCATACATGGCAATCCGAGAGATTGACATCGCATTCAAGGCGCGCATCTCGGCGGCATCTGCCACATCGCAGACCGACAAGAAGTCGACCGCTATGGAGATGGGAATGAAATCGAACACCAGTGTCAATATCGGCATTGTAAAATCGAGTCTGGAATTGAGCACAAGCATATCGAGTAAGAAGGACTCAACCGCTACACGCGAATCTAAGTACAGCGTGGAGTACACTATGGACGTGAACGTTAAGGCGGGTCAGGACGATATGCCAGCTGGCATGGCTAAAGTGTTAGAAATGCTGAACACCTCTATCGACTCTATCAACACAAAGGGTGAGCTGAACGTGTCTAACCAGGTGGTAAGCCTGAAGGATGGCGGCAGCACTTATATTTCGTACAAGAATACAGAGGGGTACTACGCTCCACAAGATATCAAGGTATGTAAATATGAGGACTTTAAACCTGCAAAAGAATTGACATCTACTGACTTACAAAAGGCAGCTGACGACTCAGGCATTCTGTGTGTGTTCAAGAACGAGGGATTCTATTGTGCAAAGGCTGGCGAAAGAATGCTGGTCATTAACGTAACTAAATAGTAACCGACTATGTCAGATAATGAGAATATCAACAATGATTTGATGCCGGGAGGTGAATCATCACCACCTACGGATCAAGTTTCACAAACTGATGCACCAGCGGTTGACTCTGAAACTACAGACACAAGCTCAGCGGAAGAAGAGAACCAACAGGCTCCTTCTACAGACAATGACAATGATGAAAGTCAAGGTCAAGAAACTGAAGGAGGAGAAGAGCCCAATAAGGAAAATAAGAACGACTTTTCCGAAACAGCAAAAAATGTCGGCAAGTCTTTAACCCAAAAATATAATGAGCTTTTGGAAGCTAAAAAGAACGATAATAAAAAGGATTCCTTAGGCGATCAGATGAAAGATCTGAACGAAGTGCAGGTTGACAAAGCTTTCGTTTCCGACTCTATAAATCTGTTGGGCAAAATCTCTTTCGACGAACTTATCGGCAATCCGCTCCGTGCTGCTGTGAAAGCGCAGCGCGACTTGGCAAAGGAAACGCTTAGCTACATACGCGAAGAAGGCATAAAGGTGGACGAAAACGGACAAGGACAGATAACTTACGTTACGATGAATTTCTTCCGCGACGGCAAGCAGGTGAAGATGCGTGTGCCGCTTCTCACATTGATGCCGGTTCCGCGCCTCTCCATCTCTACGATGAGCTATACGTTCAAGGCTAAGGTGAACGCAATGTCTGGAGTTGTTGCATCGGTAGGCAGCGGTGGCACACCCATCAACGCCGGAATGTCAACAGACAACAGCAGCAAGTCGGCAGCTTCGGCAAAACCGGCTAAGGACTCTTCTGCGAAAGGCAATAACGAAAAAACTGGAGACAAGCCTGCTGCTTCGTCAGAAAAGCCTGCTGCTTCAACAGACAATTCCGCTGCTTCATCAAACAAAACTGCTACAAGTGCTGCTGGCGCTAAGCCTACGATAGCTACGACACCGACAATGTCAGTCGGCTACTCGTCGAAGAAAGACTCCGGCGCAACTCGCGATTCGCGCTACAGCGTGGAGACAACGATGGACATCAGCATCACAGCCAGCGAAGGCGAGATGCCACGCGGCATCGACCGATTGCTTGGAGTGCTCGACGACTCGACAGAAGTGATCGACCCGAAGGGAACGCTGCAGGTTTCGGCAGATCGTATATCGCTCGTGAACAACTACGGAGTCATATCTGTATCATACCGCAACGGCAAAGGCGCTTACGCACCGACGGACGTCACCTGCGAGCCGATTGAAGGCGAAGCAAAGCCCGACATGCTGGAGAGTGGCGACGAAATGCTGCTTATCTTCAAGGCTAAAGGTGTCTACATGGTTTCCGCCGGCGAACTGACTCGCATTGTATTTGTATCATAAAAACCCATTTAAGTATGGCAAGACTACAAGATGTTATAGCCTCAGTGCTGCGCGACGTTCTGTCTGCGCAGCACCAGGCAAACCTATTAACAGAGTCGCTCGCCGACCAGTATCGTGAAGCGGGCGTCATGCACCAACTCAATCTGCCCGCCGTGACAATCGGCGACCTTGAGTTGTCGTTCCGTTTCGCAATCGAAGACACTTGCGAACTGTTCGAAGAAAAGTCGGAAGACGAAATAAAGGCGTTGGACGTGATTGTGGACGCCGAACAGCTGGCAGAACTGCCAGAGAGCGCTATACACAACATCACGCTGAAGGTGTCTACGCGCAACGGCGTAAAGATTTCTGAAACATAAAACCTCTGATAACACGACTATGGCTGATATTGACAACAACCAAAATGCGGAGAATACGCAACTGCCAGCCGAATTTAACGATTCGACTGATATGAACTTGGCAGACATGCTGAGCGCATTGATTGAGTCGACTATCGCAGCCGACCAGAAGGCAGCCGAGGATTATCTGGATGTGTTGCGTACGTATGCGTTGGAACCTGCGAACGGTTCGAACGGACACGAACGGCTGAAGATGGTCGACTTCGAGATGACCGACTCTAACGGACGCGAGCAAATAGTGTCTATTCCGAAACTCTCGCTGTTGCCGCTACCTTTGCTGCGTGTGGCAGAAGCAACGTTCGACATCGAAGCGCAAATCGACATTTCTACTGCGACAAAGCAGGATGTGGAGAAATTCGAGGAGAACTACCCTATCTACAACCAAAAGAAGAAAACGAGCATTGACGATCTCAGCAAGGAAGAGCAAGAAATACTGCTGAAGAAAATCAAGTCGCTTGCAGGTATTCGTGTACGACTTGGCAACCAACGCACGCCGAAAAAGAGAAATCCTTTGCTACGCAGCGGAAAGACTACAACGAACGAAACCACCTCGATGCAGAAGATGACGAACGTGAAGGTGCACATAAAACTCGAACCGGTGCTGCTGCCCGACGGCATGCGCGGTCTGCTACAAGCCACCGAGAACACTATCAAGGTGGTGGATAAACAGAACTAACAAATTAATAACAAAAACCATTAACACTTTCAGCTATGATGAACAACAATCAGCAAAAGACCCCAGGACTCAACTGTCCGCAGTGTGGAGCATTCATTCCTACATCCATCCCCGAACTGCTTTATTCAAGCGGACTTCACTGTATGCATTGCGGTCTGACACTCACTATAAACCGCAACGAATCGAAACGTGCGATGGAGATACTGAAAAACGTAAACGATGCACAGCAAAACCTGAACAAGGCAAGTTCTTTCCAACGATAAATACTATAGACTATGGCAGATGGACCTAATACAAACTCTGGTAGCAAGGTCGCGAGCGCCCTCAATTCCATTCCTTTTGGAAACATCATAGGCGGTCCGCTGGCTGCGTGCGTACGTGCTCAAGCAGAGGCTGCGCAAACCACCATCGACTTCATACGCGGCTTTACAATGACCAACTCAGAACTCGATCCGGAAGGCGTCGAGCCAATCACCGTCACCTTTACATTCATAATGAATGGAGAGAAAACACGCATGACAGTGCCGCTTATGACCATCGTGCCTATTCCATATATGCACATCGACTACGTCAACCTGAACTTCACAGCGGATATCACTGCATGCGACGACGGAAAGATGGAGGCAAAATATGCTACGGAAGGCTATACACGCACCGAGGACGACGAGCAATCGGTATCTGTTGAGAGCAAGATGGGCATCAATGTACGCGCCTCAACAAGCTCTATGCCTTCTGGCATGGCGAAGATGCTCGAATTCTTCACAAACAATCTCATCGTGCACGATACGCTCACGCCTCAGCAGGTGGAGGACATGAAACGAGAAGCTGAACGCAAACGCCTCGAACTTAAAAACAAGAAAGAGCGTATGGTGGGTGCTCTTGTAAATGCTTTGGCTGAATACAAAAAGCAAGAAACAGAACGCAAAGAGCAGAGAAGAAACGAAGAACTGGAAAGACTTGAGAAACAGCGTAAAGACGAGGAGTTTAGGAAGAAAGAAGAAGAACGACTCGAAAAAATGCGCATAGAGGCTGAACTGCAGAAGAAGCAAGAGCAAGAAAGACTCGAGAAACTACAAAAAGAAGAGGAAGAGAAAAAGAAGCAAGAGCAAGAAAAAATCGAAATACAGCTTATAGAAAAGGAAGAGCAAAAGAAGAGAGCAGAGCAAGAAAGAGAATGGTATAAAAAGATTGACCCCAAAAAGAGGGTCAGATTTGCAAACCGCATGAGCAGAATGCATATTAACCCATATAGTCCATTTGCTCTACCTTCAACTAAAAGAGGAAACCCTCATCCTGAATGTACTTTTGATTCAACTCAAAGTATCAGTTGGAATATTGTGCGCCAAGAACAGTTACTCAGATATGCTACGAAGAAGGATTGGATGCGAATGCATCTGTTGCTTGCTCTGCGCACTGCAAAGAAGATATATCCGTATGATATAAAGTCGAGACAAGCTAAAAGCATACTGGAATACGAGTTGAAGAATTTCCAACCACGCTACGCCGGATGGTATGGTCATGGCGAACCTTTTAACAACAATCTACCCAATGGCTATCGCAAATATGGAGCTATTGATACGGTATTTACAGAATTTGTCGGTTATGTATTAGAAAACGAACGCAAACGCAATAAGTAATGGACGAACAAGAAAAAAAGCACGATAACTTTTGGCTCTCCGAGATGATACGCAATACGCTCTCCGTTTGCAACGCACAACAGCAAAAGGCTACGGAGATGGCGATGGAGATGATCGGGCGAGAGGCGTTCTGCAACAACGGCGAACGCTCAGAGCCGGTCATGGTGGCTTTTGCTCTGCAGATGAACGGACAAAGCTATACAATGCGCGTGCCGCTGCTCTCGCTCGTGCCGCTGCCGTTCCTACAGATTGACAACGCCAACCTCAGCTTCTTCGTCAGCATCATGTCCTCTAAGACCAACCGCCTACAGGGACTGAAGGTCTCGCTCTCGCCATCTAACAAGCAGCTCGAGGAGTCTGCCGTCTCTCAGTACGACCTGCGCAACAACATACGTGTCGAGATAAAGGCTGAAGCGCAACTGCCCTCACCAGGACTCGCCCGACTGCTGCAGATTGCCGCCGCAAACGGCATGAGCATCCGACCGCTCCACTCTGCAACGCCGCCCGACACGCCCAACAACACCCTATAAGAACAATAATATTTTTTACAATAACCCTCTAAACCCAAGAATATGGCTCTACCCGTTGACAACCAAGAAAGCCTTCTTCAAGAGCTCGACTTCAACCGCATACTCGGCGCTCCGCTCTCAGCCTGCGTCAACGCGCAAGAAGAAGCGGCGCAGGCCACACTACAATACCTCAACGAGGTGGTATTCACACAGACTGGCGACGACGACTCCAGCCTCGAACCCGTCACCGTCTCGTTCTACTTCGAGTCAGCAGGACAAGTTCATCGCATCGTCATGCCGCTGCTCCTCATCGTGCCCGTACCTTATCTGCAGATAGACCGCGTCGACCTCACATTTCAGGCCACCGTCACAGAGAGCCGGATGAATCACGACACAAGAAAGCTCTCTCTGAAAGCCAAATACTCTGCGCCTGGCGACTCTGCCGAAGTGAGCAAGGAGACGAAAGCCGAGTACATGAACAAACGCTGCATCGACATCAATCTCAGCGTTACTTCAGCCGATATGCCGATGGGCATCTCAAAGCTCCTCGAAATCTTCAATAACCAACTCGTTGAGGTGAAGCCCGACGAGCCCGAAGTGCTGCCCGAGCCAACACCAGCAGAGAAGCCAAAGCCCGCAGAGCAATGCACGGACAAAAAACCCACTCCTCCTGCCTCTAAAGAAGAAAAACCCGAGCTTCCTGACCCGCAATCTCCGGCTTCCACAACGCCTAAATCCGAAAGGGAGGAGCAGAAGCCTGAAGAGCCGAAGACAGAGGAAGTGAAGCAGCCCGAAATGAAGTACAACATACTCCTGCTGGGCAAGATAACCAACGCCCAAAAGTCCGACATACTCAACATCGTCAGCAGGTATTGCCGCTCGAGCTACAAGCTCTCGCCCTCAGCGCTCAACAACATAATGAAGGCTAAGAAGCACACCATCCCAGTTGAGGACACACAGGAAAACGTCAAGACAATTATCGACGCCCTGAAGCAAAAGAAGATTGCAGCAAGCGCTGTCGAAGTATAAAAGTTGCAACCTTCGCATTCATAGTTTTTAAATAATAGTTACAAAAAATGCTGCCCGGCAAGTTTGCCAGGCAGCATTTTTTGTTATCCGTAGCGGAAAGTTTCCGCTACTAATAAATCTTTACTTCGCAACCTTCAGCGCACCCTTCTCGCCCTTCACTACATACACGCCCTTCGGCATATTCTTGCCGCAGAACTCGCCGTATGTCATCGTGCCGAGCTGTGTGCCTACCGAAGAGAACACCTTCACCACGTCCTCCGCAGCCATCTGCGTTGCGTCCTCTGTCACATCGCCGATAGTGCTCCAAGCGCTGAGGTCTACAGTCAGCCAGTCGCTCCACTTCGAAAGCACGTTGCCAGCCACAGCACACACACGCCACTGGTATGTAGCCCCAGCGTTCAGACCCTCAAACTTATAAGATGTCGACTTGATGTCTGAGAAGCGCTGCGCCGAAGCCTTCATCACAGCCTTCTCAGCCACGCCCATGCTTTGGAAGTCCTCAGCCGAGAAGTCGCCGTCGTAGATGCCAATAGAGAAGATGTAGCCACGCTTCTTCGGCTGCACCTTCACCTTATAGTCGTCCATATTGGCGTTCGCAAGCACCACTGTTGTCAGCGTACCGTCCACGCCCACCGTCTGCTCCGAGATAACACTGTCGTCCTTGTCGAGCAGCGACACCGTAGCCTCAGCAGCATCGCTGCCATAAGCGCTCGCCGAGAGTCTTACCGTAACGCTCGTAGCTGAGTGGTCGGTGATGAGCGGCGAAGTGAGGTTGCCCTGCTTCTTCGACGAACCGAGCTTTGCGCAGCCCGGACACTCAAACACCTTCTCGCCCGTCCAGCCAACGTTCTGCATCTTGCTGTCGAGCGCTCCCGAGATGTCGATTGTGCCGTCTTCTGTGAGGTTGGCACCCCATGTGCTCAGATCCTCGCTCAGCATAAGCGCCTCGTCAGCAGAACCCTGAGCGCTCTTCTCGCGCAGCTCTATGGTGTAGCTCTCCGCATTCTCCACGGCGTTCCAGCCACCCGTGAACGATGTCTCCGCCATGTCTACCAGCTTCGGTTGCGGCGCTGAGAGCGAGAGACCGCCCATGAACGTGAACGAGATCTTGCCGTTCTTCTCAGCAATCTCCGTCACCGGCTTGCCCAAGAACTTGCGTCCGTCGCTGTTAGCGTTGAAGAGCGTAGCAGCAGGCTTCGAGGTGTCGGTCAGCTCCGTCGACTTCGTCGTGCCAGGCCATGTGTCGCCCGTCACGGTCTCCGGCGTCAGCTTATTGTCAGCCGGCACAACCGTGAAGCGCTGGTGGTTGTACGCATTGTTCACAGCGTTGCTCTCCCATACATCCTGGTTGTAGTCCATGTGTATCACGAGCATGCCGTGGTTGGGCAGCGCCTTGTCGGTGCCCTGCAACTGGCGGTTCTCGAAGATGTAATACTCGTTCTTGTTCTTCTCGTTGAACACCACGTACGACTCCTCTGCCTCGTCCAGCGGCTTCATGTCCTTCACGTAGCACGGCTCGCTGAGGATAGTAGGCTCGAGCCATCCGCTCACCCACTTCTCGTATGTGTTGTAGCCCACCGGCGCATAGCCGTCGCCGCCGTACGATCCGTAGTCCATCAGGTCCCAAGCGTCCATGCCGAAGCAGCCACCGTTCTGCGTGTCGTACATATCGGGTATGCCCATACAGTGACTGAACTCGTGGCAGGCGGTACCGATGCCGCTGATGTACGTGCCCGAAGCGCCGTTCAGCTCCGACGAGCACGCGTAGGTGTTGATGCGCACGCCGCCCAGACGCAGACTGTGGCCTGCCGACTCCAGCTCCCACTCGTGCGGCCAGATGGTGGTGGCCGGAGCGCCCGAAGCCTCGCCGTAGCCGGCATAGATAACGTAAACCTGGTCGGCAGCGCCGTCGCCGTCCCAGTCATACTGCGTCATATCGAGCTTCTCCTGAGCGTAAGCCAGCTCGCAAGCCTCCTTAATCATGCCCGCCGGATCGACGTCGTTGCCGTATACGTCGTTGTCGCCGTAAGAAGCCATATTCTTAGAAACCGTCACCGGTCCCACAACATCAAACTCAAGGTCGAACTTGCCGTAGCTCTGCTTGTAGAAGTAGTCGTGCACCGATCCGTTGTTGCCATAGTTATTGTAGCCCTCCTTGTTGAAGTAGTTCTTCCACTCCTCCAGCGAGTGCTTCGACTGCATCTGCTTGTCCTTGAAGTTCACAAGAATCACCAGACCCTTGCGTTTGCCCGTTACGCCGATGCCCTCGCCGCCGGTAGCGCCAGCCATAATCTCACGCATCATCGGCTTGCCTGCCGCGTCCATAGCGTTGCGCTTCGCAAGGCGCGCCATACGATGGGCGTTGCGCTGCTTCGCACGCTCCATGCCGAGCGAGCGCACTTTCTGCGCCTCTGTCGAGTAGTAGCTTAGGAACGCCTGCTCTGCCGCACCACGGCTCTCCACGTTGTGAGCCACCTGCGAAGAGGCTGTCAGCATGCCGCCAGCGTCGAGCGTAGCATAGCAGTAGGCACCGTCAGCACGCTGCACCAGCGGATGACCGTCTTCGGTACTTGTGTAATGGAAATTCTCGTCGCCGCGCAACATCACAGTGAGCACGGAGCCGTCAGGCTGCTGCACCTGACGCTTCACACGCTTCGCCGGAACGGCAAAAGCAGAGGCTGCAAGCATAAACACTGCAGCGAGTGTTAGAAATCTTTTTGACATTTATTAGGTGATATTGAATTATTTACATCTTAAAAAGGTGAAACCTCAAATAGGCTGCAAATATACGAATAATATCCCGTGCGACGAAAAATTTTCAACGATAAAGCGCCTTTGTTTCACTAACTCGCTGCACTATTCCATCCAAAGGCTTCTATCGCTGAACGCACACGCGTTTTGTCAGTTCGCGAACTTTTTACGCTCTTCTACTCGCCCGTTTAAAGTTCTTTAACACCTCGAGCACCAAAATGATAGTTATTGGCTATTTTTTGTAAGAAATATACAACACGCTTCACGTTTTCTGAGTTAATTTTGCACCAGAATCAATATCCTAATTAACATTTACAAACCTCTGGGTATGTTTCGGCTGCCCAGGCAAAAACTAAACAATTATGAAACACAACAACTCAACCCGACAAGTAAGCATGCGCATATTCCTCGTGCTTATAGTAATGATGATGTCGTCAGCATTCGTGATGGCGCAAGAAAAATACGGCTTCAAGGTAGCCGGCGTAGATGTGACGAGCGACAACTATCTCGACCTCACCGAGATTAACGGAGTGAGCGGCAAGGTGTATTTCGACCCGAACACAAGAACCCTCACACTCGACAACGCCACCATCGAGGTAGATGGCTGTAACGCCATCTATAACCAAACCTGCAAATACCTGGTGATAGAGTTGCTCGGCACAAACACCATTAATGTCACCAACTCGGCTGGCATATACACGTGCGAGTCGACAGTCATTATGGGCAACAGCGGTTCAACGCTCACCTTAAAGAACGACAGATGCGCCGTGCTTTTTGAAGGCTCTCCGCTCGAAATCGTCAACTGCTGGTTGGAGGTGGAAGGCGAATGGGGCATATCAGCAAACGACAACGTGGCAGAAGAGGTGCTCACCATACGCAACTCTCACGTGGAAGCAACGGGCCCCACAGGCTCAATCTGCGACATCGCCGGCCTGGAACTTGAGGGATGCTACATCGACATTCCGTTCAAGGCGGCATACAACGCCGAGACTAAGTCGGTGGCTGTGAACGGAGAAACCGTAACCTCCAAAGTTGTGATTGAACCCAACAGCTATGGCATCTATATCGCCGACAAGCCGGTGACAACACTCAACTACAAAGACCTCACAAGCATCTACGGTGTGAGCGGCAGCGCCTCTTACGACCCCGATACAAAAACCCTCACTCTCGACAACGCCACCATCGATAGAAACTCTACCGACGGAACGGGCATTGTGAACAAGACTGTCTCCGACTTCACCGTCAAGCTGATTGGCAATAACACCGTTATAGCCGATCTGGCAAGCATGGTGTTGAACCAGACGTCTACCATCACCGGCGACGGTTCGCTCCATCTCACGAGCAAGCGATTCTGCGGTCTCGACATGGAGAGCGCTTCCGTAACCATCGACAACACCAGTCTGTTTGTTAAGGGTGGCTATGGCATAGCAGGTTATATCGGAGCAAAGAGCGAGGTGCTCACCGTGCGCAACTCTTACGTAGAGGCAGAAGGCTTCGGCAGCGGATCTATCTCACTCATCAGCAAGCTCATCCTCGACAACTGCGCCATCACACAGCCCGTCGGTGCGGAGTTCGACGCCGACCAAAAGGCGGTAGTCCTGAATGGCGAGTTGCTTAAGTCGAAGGTTGTGATCGAGCCTATCACCAACAGCATCGGCACCGTGACAGCCGACGTGCCCGCCCGCAAGCAAGGCATCTACAACCTTAACGGCGTAAAGCTGACCCAGCAATGGGACGACCTGCCCGCCGGCATCTACATCGTTGACGGCGTGAAGCGCGTGAAGAACTGATACTGCTAACGAAGCAGATTCGGCTTGCTGCGCAATTATCGGATTAAGCAGATTCGGTGGCGGCGGAAACAATCGACTAACCGTAGCGGCGGTATCCTGCCGCCGCAGCAAGTTGCAGTGCTAATTATTACTATCAGACTTGGTGCTGAGGGATTCAAAACTTTCTCCTACGATTTGCAGCGTTAGCTATTCAATTTGCCAAGTCTTTTGGTTTTGACTCACGTCTTTTTTGTGTCCGATTTTTACTCTTTTACTTTTACAAGGATGTTGTTTACCATTATTTCAACTTTATAAAGAAACAATTAAGCAGACTTTTCGGACTACATGCCGAATCCCTTCGAAAATTTCAATTCCATAAAGGTACAATTAAATGTAAAATGTTTCAATCCACGCACCCACGTAGGGTGCGACGAAGGACACGGAGGGCTGTATCCTCGTCGGTGAGTTTCAATCCACGCACCCACGTAGGGTGCGACCGAGGATATTTTTCATTTCCTCACTGTTGGTAAAGTTTCAATCCACGCACCCACGTAGGGTGCGACTATTCCCATTCACAGAAAGGCAGGAGCGAAAGGTTTCAATCCACGCACCCACGTAGGGTGCGACCGCCGAACACGTTGCACCCGTTGAGGGTGTGACAGTTTCAATCCACGCACCCACGTAGGGTGCGACACACCGAATTTTAACGAAACAAAATACAAGATTATGTTTCAATCCACGCACCCACGTAGGGTGCGACCCGAGCGCGCCGCACAGCACGCAGCCGAGGAAGCGTTTCAATCCACGCACCCACGTAGGGTGCGACTGCTGCGGTTCGTGAGGATAGCGGCAGCTCTTTGTTTCAATCCACGCACCCACGTAGGGTGCGACCCACATGGCTGCGCCGTTCTGACTATCTGAAGGGCAAGTTTCAATCCACGCACCCACGTAGGGTGCGACTCACTGTTGCGCGTCGCACGGCGTGCCTCTCGATGTTTCAATCCACGCACCCACGTAGGGTGCGACATATACGGGCAAGGGGTATGCCGTTTACTAAACGGTTTCAATCCACGCACCCACGTAGGGTGCGACCTTAGCTTCAGCTTCATTTGAACCAGCGTAGGAAGTTTCAATCCACGCACCCACGTAGGGTGCGACTCAAGCAAACACAATGCGAAGCGGTAAGGTATTAGTTTCAATCCACGCACCCACGTAGGGTGCGACTTCCTTTGTCTTCTCCTTCTTCTCTTTTGGAAGGTTTCAATCCACGCACCCACGTAGGGTGCGACTAAGTTTAACAAAATCTAACTCGGCAGGAGTAAGTTTCAATCCACGCACCCACGTAGGGTGCGACATGGACGTTGACGCTACCGCAGACACTTTGCAGGTTTCAATCCACGCACCCACGTAGGGTGCGACTAGGGTTTTTCGCAACCTTCTCGCCGCTGTCCGGGTTTCAATCCACGCACCCACGTAGGGTGCGACAACTCCGAGACTCTGAGCGTTGAGCGTGTAGGAAAGTTTCAATCCACGCACCCACGTAGGGTGCGACGCGTGTAGGACACAAAAACAAAAGATATGGCAAGTTTCAATCCACGCACCCACGTAGGGTGCGACTGAAAAAGTACGTGATATTCGTGTCCGATCAGAGGTTTCAATCCACGCACCCACGTAGGGTGCGACCTTTCTATACTTGATTTGGAACAACGTTACATGTTAGTTTCAATCCACGCACCCACGTAGGGTGCGACTAACTTCATTAACCGAACGGTTAACAAGGTTCAGTTTCAATCCACGCACCCACGTAGGGTGCGACCCAACCTGTGGTTAATCCTCGTGGTACTGACTTAGTTTCAATCCACGCACCCACGTAGGGTGCGACGCAGCAGGAGGAAGGCTACCAGCGCGGAAAGAAAGTTTCAATCCACGCACCCACGTAGGGTGCGACTCTTGCGAGTGAGATAATATAAAGGCATACTATTTGTTTCAATCCACGCACCCACGTAGGG
>OIXY01000050.1_pt1 | contig 34148 bp, 21 predicted proteins | sample 1588051 | NCBI WGS metagenome assembly OIXY01 (sample SAMN03283247) | human gut metagenome | biome: human-associated habitat; material: feces | host: Homo sapiens | place: Peru | collected 2012 | reverse complement strand
GAGATTGGTCACGGCCACTTGGCATGGCGCGGTCTGAAGGGTCAGATTCCTGAGGACTTCCCTTACACAGTGCGTCTCGTGAGCCAGATTCTCGAGTCGAACGGTTCGTCTTCAATGGCTACAGTATGTGCCGGCACACTCGCCCTCATGGACGCAGGTGTTCCGATGAAGGCTCCGGTATCAGGCATCGCAATGGGTCTTATCAAGAACCCGGGCGAGGAGAAGTACGCTGTGCTTAGCGATATCCTCGGCGACGAGGACCACCTCGGCGATATGGACTTCAAGACAACCGGTACACCCAAAGGCTTGACAGCTACACAGATGGATATCAAGTGCGACGGTCTGAGCTTCGAGATTCTCGAGAAGGCTCTTATGCAGGCTAAGGAAGGCCGCGAGCACATCCTCAAATGCATGATGGAGACTATCTCTGAGCCGCGTAAGGAACTGAAGCCGCAGGTACCGCGCATCGTTCAGATCGAGATACCGAAGGAGTTCATCGGCGCTGTGATTGGCCCTGGTGGCAAGATCATCCAGCAGATGCAGGAGGACACCGGCGCTACTATCACTATCGACGAGGCTGACGGCGTAGGCAAGGTGCAGGTATCGGCTCCTAACAAGGACGCTATCGACGCTGCGCTTGGCAAGATCAAGGCTATCGTGGCTATCCCTGAGGTAGGCGAGGTATACGAGGGCACAGTTCGTTCAATCATGCCTTACGGCTGCTTCGTAGAGATCATGCCGGGCAAGGACGGATTGCTCCACATCTCTGAGATCGACTGGAAGCGTCTTGAGACAGTTGAAGAGGCTGGCATCAAGGAAGGCGACAAGATCAAGGTGAAGCTCATGGAGATCGACCCGAAGACTGGCAAGTACAAGCTCTCTCACCGCGTGCTTCTCGAGAAGCCGGAGGGATATGTAGAGCGTGAGCGCCGTCCGCGTGGCGAGCGTGGTGAGCGTCGTCCGCGCCGTGAGGGTGGCGAGCGTCGCGACGGTCGTCGTGAGAATCGCGAGCATCGCGAGCCGCGCGACTTCAACGACTCGCTCGATCACAACAACGACTTCTAATCGCTGAAGACAAACACGGAAGCAGCAGGACACATGCTCCGCTGCTTCTGCTAAATACATAAAAAAAGCTGCATCGCAATTCGGTTTGCGATGCAGCTTTTTTTATTTAATGCACTCGTTGCGCAGAAACTCCTCGTACTCGTTGCGGTATCCGTTGAACACGTTGATGTCAACCTTGGGCGTAATGCCGCGCACATGTCCGTCGGGGCACAGCTGCCAGTAGGCGAGGCGCACGTCGGGCTTGTACTCGCCGTAGCGGGCAATCCACACGATGTAGTCGCGCTTCAGGTCGGGTGCGAGCGGCAGGTAGCGGTTGACGAACGACTGCGATATGTAGAGCACCGGTCGGGCGCCCGTAGCCGCCTTCACAACCCTAATCCATTCGCGCACGCTGCGGAACAACGCCTCCGGTCCGCCCATGGCGCGTATCTGAGCACACGTCGGTTCGACGTCGAGCACAGGTGGCAAATCGCCCTTGCGGAACGTGCTGTACTTAAGGAAGTGGCGTGCCTGCTTTGCGCCGGGCGTGCGAGTGGAGAAGAAGTGGTAGGCGCCGCACTTTATGCCTTGGGCGCGAGCCGCAGCATAGTCGGCGCGGAAGTAGCGGTTCTTTATCGTTGCGCCCTCCGTCGACTTGATGTAGCAGAACGACACGGGATAGTCGACTGCGCCGGCGATGCGCTTCCTTGAGAGCTTGCCGAGATTGGTGATGCGCACCCGCTTCCAGTCGATGGCGTAGCGCTTGCGTCCCTTCTCGTGCTGGAATCGCGATATGTCGATGCCGTAGATGCGGTCGGCGCGATACTCGATGCGCTCGCCCAGAAAGCGGTTGCGTTTCCATTCGCCCAGCTGCATGTGCTTTCCGGCTGTGAGTGCGAAGCCGAATCCGTTGCGCTTGCCGTCAGTCCATTCGCCCTGGTAGAGGTTCTGCTTGCGGTCGGTGAACGTGCCGTGTCCGCAGGCTATTGCGTCGCGGTTGAGCGTACCGCTGTACGTGCCCGTAGAGTCGTGCCATGTTCCGCTGACGAGCGTGTCGGCGCGCCATCTGCCCACGATGCGGTGGCCCAGCGAGTCGTGGCTGACGCCCTTTCCGTAGCGCTTTCCCATGCGCCACTGTCCGGCGTACACCACGCTGTCGCCCACGTAGAGCACGCCGTATCCGTCGTACTTGCCCTGCTTCGTGCCGCCATAGTATGTTGTAGCGCCGTGCCCGATTATTGCTTCGCCGTCGTGCGGAATATCGTTGCATCCGCAGAGACAGAGTAGGGCGAGACACAGCGCAAGTGTATATCTGATTGTCTTCATTGTCGTTTCGTTTTTAGTAAGTATAGGAGGAGAGTGGAGCGGAACTCAATTGATGCGGGCTGCGTCCGTATGGCAGATGGCTGGTAGATGGCTGGTAGATACATGTAGATAAAACGCCATCTACCAGCCTTTAACTCATTACTCAACAAAGTGTTACACGCCTGCTGGGAGATATGGTACATTTTTTCGCATAAATAAAGTTCTTACTCATCCTCTATACAATATATTATATGATTCGCCACGATGCTTTGTGGCTGCGTTGGTGTGGCAGGAATGTCATACCCTCCTACCACTTAAAGTTCAAAATCCTCCTTATCGTTTTCCTTGCAGCGATGGTGTCGCCACTCACAATGCCTACGAATCTGCCCTTCGTGCTGAACACGGGCGTGCCGTTGCCAGCCAGCATTTGCGGCAGATTGTGCTTGCCGCCTTGCGCTATCCGTGCAGGAAGAATGTGTGCCGAGACCGTGTCGCACTCCATGCCTTTTACAGCTATCGTCGGGAAGCCCACGGCGCGCGCTTCGCCGATGTCAGAAGCGTTCCACGGCAGCAGAGCGAGCGTCGCTACGCCCTCCGGCGTCTTGCCGTCGGTGGTCTGCAGCAGCGTCAGTCCGTCGGCAGAGCCCACGAAGCGCAGCCGGGTGCGCACCAGCTTGCCCTCCTCCGTGCGGTAGGTCGCTGTGTATTCGTGTCGCGTCTTAACGCATACGCCGTGCTTGCCGGCAGTAATGCTGTCGATGATGTGCAGCACACGCTCAGCCTCGGCATACTCGCTGCAGACGCGAGTGTCCAAAGTCGCCACATCCTGATAGCCGTAGTCGTGCACGCTGTGAACACGCATATAGTAGTTGAGCTCCGACTTCTGATGCTTTAGCGTCTTGAGCCGTGCGGCAGCCGCCTCGCGGCAGAGACGCATTATCGTAGAGTCGGCGCAGGCGCGCAGAGCGTTGGTCGGTGTCTCTATCGCCGTGACAATCCTTCCCTCGCACGACGGCATCATGAGCCATCTGTTCGTCCAGAAACCAGCCGAATAAGTGCGATGGAGGGCCTCGTTGCGCACGGTTCTTAGGTCGCTCACAGCCGAGTCGCCATAGCTCTCGGCGAAGTAGAGCAGCGGTTTGCCGTCCACCCGCACCTCGTGCCACGACTCAGCGTTCACCACCACGGCGCAGCGCTTCATCTCGTCAGCCGACGACGGCAGCAACCGCCATACTGACCACGACGCCAGCGCCACGCCGAACACGCAGGCAGCAATGTAAAAAGCTTTCTTATATGTATCTTTCATAGTGTTTTACGCTTTTTGTAATTTCATGCGAAATTACAAAATATATCAATAAGTTAGCGCTTTTTTTAGCATATATTTTGTGAATTGCTACGATAGTCGTATCTTTGTACATATTTATATATACATAAAGAGTATGAATACATCTGAGTTTTTCAGCAAGTTCAAGAGCCGTTACCTCTGGGGGAATATCGCCGCAATGGTTGCGGTGGTGTTTGCAGTGTGCATAGGAGTGAAGTTCGGACTTGATATATACACCCATCATGGCGAAGTGGTGCAGGTACCGAACGTGCGCCACAAGGCGTTCAGCGATGCCGAGTATCTGCTCAAGCAGAGCGGACTGCAGGTGGTGGTGAGCGACACGGGATATGTGCCTGGCATGCGCCCCGACTGCATCCTCGAACAGTCGCCTGCGCCGGGCGAGCGTGTGAAGTCGGGTCACGTGATATACCTCACCGTGAACGCCACGCAGACGCCTACCATCACCGTGCCCGACGTCATCGACAACTCGTCGTTGCGCGAGGCGATGGCTAAGCTCTCGGCGATGGGCTTCAAGCTCACGCAGCCCACGTTCGTAGACGGCGAGAAAGACTGGGTGTACGGGCTCACCGTGAAAGGACGCCACGTCGTTGCAGGCGACAAGGTGTCGGTGAACGACTACATCACTATCGAGGTGGGTAGCGGACAGCGCGATGTCGACATGGACGTCAACTACACCGATGCTCCGATAGAGGACGCCAAGGAAGACGAGTTCTACGAGTCGGGCGATGTAGACCAGTTTCATGAAGTGACAGGTCCGACGGAATGATATAAGAGTAAAAAAGTAAAAAGCCCCTCCCAACCCTCCCCGTCGGGGAGGGCTTAGAAAGGCCTAAGAAGGCTTAGTTCGGCTTAAACGCTGCCATAGACAGGCTTAGTTCGGCTTAAACGCTGCCTTAGACAGGTTTAGTTCGGCTTAAACGCTGCCTAAATTCGGCTTAGCCTAAAAAACAAGAATATGATAGAAGAAGATATCCTCACACCCCCAATCGAAGACGACGACGAAACCGGTCAGCTCTACGAGCACTTCCGCTTTGTTGCCGACCCAGGCCAGGAGCCGCAGCGCGTCGACAAGTTCATGTGCGAGAAGTTGCCCCATTCGTCGCGCAACCGCATACAGAAGGCTGCCGACGCAGGCTTTGTACACGTCAACGAGCGCCCCGTGAAGAGCAACTACAAGGTGCGCCCCAACGACGTGGTGACGCTCATGCTCGACCGTCCGCGCCACGACACAAGCATCGTGGCAGAAGATCTGCCGCTCAACGTAGTGTACGAAGACTCGGAGGTGATGGTGATAAACAAGGAGGCGGGCATGGTGGTTCATCCAGGAGCCGGCAACTTCACCGGCACGCTCGTCAACGCCATCGCTTGGCATCTGCGCGACCTGAAGAGCTACGACCCCAACGACCCCGAAGTGGGACTCGTGCATCGCATCGACAAAGACACATCGGGTCTGCTCGTAGTGGCGAAGACTCCGCAGGCTAAGACGTCGCTCGGCTTGCAGTTCTTCAACAAGACAACGCACCGCTCGTACAACGCTCTCGTATGGGGCAACCTCACCGAAGACGAAGGACGCATCGAAGGCAACATAGCACGCGACCCGAAAGACCGTCTGCGCATGACCGTGATGTCGCCCGACTCGGGCATCGGCAAGGAAGCCGTAACCCACTGGCGTGTGCTTGAGCGCTTCGGCTACGTGACGCTTGTCGAGTGTCGCCTTGAGACCGGACGCACACACCAGATACGTGCCCACATGAAGCACATCGGTCATCCGCTCTTCGGCGACGAACGCTACGGCGGCATGGAGATTCTGCGCGGCGAGCGCTCGGCTACATACAAGGCGTTCATCAACAACTGCTTCAAAGCCTGCTCACGCCAGGCGCTGCACGCCCGCACGCTCGGCTTCGTCCATCCGAAGACAAAGCAGCAGATGGACTTCACATCCGAGTGGCCCGACGACTTCGCACAGCTCATAGAGAAGTGGCGTGGATACATGAAGGGCACAACCCGCGACACATTCAGCTCTGCACAGCAGTAATATTTCAATCAAAGGCTTAGAAAGGCTTAAAGAGGCTTAGCTCGGCTTAGTTTAGTAAAAAGAATACTCACCCCTAAAACAATAATCACTATGGATACATTAAAACGCAACATTGCCATCGTTTGCGGTGGCGACTCTTCTGAGCACGACGTATCAATACGTTCTGCGCAGGGTTTGTACTCCTTCTTCGACAAGGAGCGTTATAACATTTATATCGTTGACGTGAAGGGTCAGGACTGGCATGTCAACCTGCCCAACGGCACAACAGCGCCAATCGACAAGAACGACTTCTCGTTCGTGCTCGACGGCAAGGCTGTAGTGTTCGACTACGCCTACATCACTATCCACGGCACACCGGGCGAGAACGGCGTGATGCAGGGCTACTTCGAACTGCTCCACATCCCGTACAGCACAAGCGGCGTGCTCGTCGAGGCTATGACCTTCGACAAGTACGTGCTCAACAACTATCTGCGCGGTTGGGGCGTGAACGTGGCGAAGAGCATCCTCGTGCGCCGCGGCGAAGAGTCGAGATACTCTGACGAGTTCATCGAGAAGGAGATTGGTATGCCTTGCTTCGTGAAGCCGGCTGCAGACGGATCGAGCTTCGGTGTGTCGAAGGTGAAGAACGTAGACCAGCTTGCGCCGGCTCTGCGCGTGGCGTTCATGGAGAGCGACGAGGTGATGATAGAGAGCTTCCTGCAAGGCACCGAGATATCAATCGGTTGCTACAAGACGCGCGAGAAGTCGGTTGTGTTCCCTGCAACGGAGGTCGTTACAAGCAACGAGTTCTTCGACTACGACGCAAAGTACAACGGACAGGTGCAGGAGATAACTCCGGCGCGCATCTCTCCCGATACTGCAAAGCGCGTGGCTGAGGAGGTGAGCCGCATCTACGACATCCTCCACTGCAACGGCATCATCCGCATCGACTTCATCATCTCGAAGGATGCAGACGGCAACGACAAGATAAACATGATTGAGGTGAACACTACGCCGGGCATGACTGCCACCAGCTTCATTCCGCAGCAGGTGCGCGCCGCAGGTCTCGACATCAAGGAAGTGCTGACCGACATCGTAGAGAACCAATTCAAGTGTTGAACTCAAAATTCCCCTATGATACCTGAACAACTCCACAAATACGACTCTATCCGCCCGTTTGAGCCGGAAGAGCTCCCCGAAGTATTCGACCGTTTGGTGCAGAACGAACAGTTCTGTCAAGTGCTGGCATACCTCTATCCCGGTGTGCCCGTTGAGGCTATACGGCAGAAGATGCACCAGTGCAAGACCAATCTCGAGTTTCAGAAAGCGTTCTGCTACGACTTCTTGAAGAACCTGCTTGCCAAGGCATCGCTCGGCTGCGACGCCGACTTCGCAAGCCTCGATCTCAGCAAGCGCTACACCTTCATCAGCAACCACCGCGACATCGTGCTCGACTCGGCGCTGCTCCACATGCTGCTCTTCGACGCCGGCTGCGACACAACCACCGAGATAGCCATCGGCGACAACCTCCTCAAGCTGCCTTGGGTGAAGGACATCGTGCGCCTCAACAAGTCGTTCATTGTGCAGCGCTCGCTGCCTATGCGACAGATGCTCGCTGCGTCTAAACTGCTCGCCGAGTACATGCACTTCGTCATTGCCGAGAAGAACGACAACGTATGGATTGCGCAGCGCGAAGGCCGCGCCAAGGACTCCAACGACCGCACCGCAGAGGCTATACTCAAGATGATGACCATGGGCGGCGAGGGTTCTATAAAGGAACGCCTGCTCTCGCTCCACCTCGTGCCGCTCGCCATATCATACGAGTACGACCCGTGCGACTTCCTCAAGGCACAGGAGTTCCAGCTGCGCCGCGATGTGGCAGACTGGAAGAAGGGTCCGATGGACGATGTTGTGAGCATGCAGACCGGCATAATGGGCTACAAGGGACACATCCACTATCAGGCTGCGCCGTGCATCGACGAGTGGCTGCGTGCGCTGCCCGACGACATGCCGAAGAACGAGTTCTACGTTGCTGTTGCCGAGCATCTCGACCACGAGATATGGCGCGGCTACCGCTTGTACCCGTCCAACTTCGTGGCGCTCGACCTTCTGCGCGGCACCGACGAGCACGCCGACCGCTACACGGCTGAAGACCGCCAGCGCTTTGAGGCTTATCTCGACGCACAGCTCAAGAAGATACAGCTGCCCAACCCCGACTGGGCGTTCCTGCGTGAGCGCATACTCACCATGTACGCCAATCCGGCTATCAATCAGCTCAGCGTGATTTAAATATAGTAGCGGAGGTCTCCGGCCTCCGCAGCAACCGGCGATGTTAGTGTTCGACTTGGTGCTGCGGAGGCCGGAGACCTCCGCTACTTTTTTTAACCTTCTTTTTTACACAAAACACTCATGCCAATGTCCTACATATTCCGCGAACATATCAAGCAGAGCCTTGCGGTTATAGCTTTTCTGATAACCCTCACAGCCTGCACCTCCGAGAGCTACGACGCCGGCGACGGACCGAACAGCTATCTCACCGCCGACCTCGTGCTGCTGCACACGTCGCAAGACAAGTCGGTGCGTTCGGCTCTGCTCGACGATGGCACCACGCTACAGTTCTCCAACCCGTTCGCGCAGGACTGGCTCACACGCCCCGACTCTGTCTACCGCGCCTTGCTCTATTACGACAAGACGGTAGCTGCTTCTGACGCTGCAGCCTCCAATCCTATGGCTACGTCTATTGTTCGCGCGCGCTCCGTCCGCCCCGTTTCAGTGCTTCGCCCCATTGAGGCTGAGGATATGGAAACGCTGCGCACCGACCCCGTGGGCTTCGAGAGCCTTTGGATGTCGAAGAACAAGAGCTACATCAACCTCTCGCTGCTCCTTAAGAGCGGCAAGACAGAAGCCGACGACGCCCTGCACGCCCTTGGCATCGTTAGCCACGGCACGACCACCGACGCCGACCGACGCCGCACGCTCCACCTCACACTCTATCACGACCAGGGCGGCGTGCCCGCGTATTACACCGTGCAGCAATATGTCAGCATCCCCACGCAATTGCTTGAGGAAGCCGACACCGTAGAACTTACCCTTAACACCTATAACGGCAAGAAAGTAGTGAAGGTAGCCGTTAGCAATCTATAAACATACAATCTATGCAGTATTGTAAATCAATAGTTTCCGCCATACTCGACAGAGCGTTGCGCAGAACAAGTTCATTCTTCGTCTCTATCCTGCTGCTTACTATAGCCACACCGGCTATGGCTGCCGCCCCCGACACAATCAGTACGCTCACAAGAATGTCTATAGTCAAGATGAAGACGGCGTTCAACAAGCGCGGTGCGGACGTGTGCCGCAAGATGAGCAGCGAGGTGCGCCCATATATCGACGCTATATGCAGCGTGTTAGACAGCACAGCCATGTATGACGCTCAAGCCAAGGCACGTATAGACAAGCTGAAGAGCAGAATGGCGCAAGCCTCTTCGCCGCAGCAGAAGTACGAGCTGTGGACAATGCTCTTCGACGAATACGCACGTCTGTCCTTAAAGCCGGCGCTTGATGCTGCGCAGCAATGCGAGGCTGCAGCCCTTCAGACCGGCAACTATAGTCTGGTAGCGCAGGCTATATTATATAAGGTGGAAATATACACCAACTGTGGCTTCTTCCGTGAGGCATCAGAAGCGCTTGCTACCATCGACGAAGAACGCTGTACGCAGCCCGTAAGAATAAACTATCTCGTGGCAGCCTTCAATCTTGAGTTTGAAAACGGCTTCTACTTCCCCCGCCGTATGTCAACCCCCAACGTCTACTATCAGCGCATGCAGGCATATTACCTCCAGGCGTGCAAGCTGTTGCCGAAAGATTCGTGGATACTCGACGACATGAATGTGAAGCTCAACTTCCACCTTACCAAATACGCTGAGGCGGTGAAGTGGAGCAAGCGTCTGCTCAAGAAACTCTCGCCCACGTCCGACTATTATCCGAACGCATTGGGCAACCTCGGCTACAACTATATGGGAATGTGCGAATATGCACTTGCTGCAAAATACATATCGCTGTCGGGCATAGAAGAGATACGGCGCGGCTCGAAGGAGTATGCAGCCGCACGCAAGATAGCCGAGGTGGCGTACATCACGGGCGACGTCACACGCTCGTACATGCTCATCAATGTGGCTATGCATAACGCCGAGGTGTTCCACTCGCGCTACCGCTACTCGGAGATAGCCGTAAGCTATCCGAAGATAGACAGCGACATGTATGCCTTTGTGCAGAAGCAGCGCATGCGTCTGCTTGTAGGCTTCGGTGCTCTGGCTGTTGTAGTGATGCTGTTGTGCGGCGCCATATTGAAAGTGGTGCGCCAGTCGAGAAAACTCCATCGCCAGAAGTCGCTAATCGAGCATCAGGTGGAGAGCCTTTCCGACAAGAGCCGCCAGATAGAAGACATCAACGCCCGTCTGCTTGAGGCAGGACACATCAAGGAGGCGGTGCTCGGACAGCTCATTGTGGCAAGCGCCAACCACCAGTCGGCTATAGAGAAGCTGCGCAAGGAGGTGTTGCGCCGTCTCACCATCAAGGACTACGACGGACTGCGTGCCGTGTTCGACCAGCAGCGCGGCGAAGCATTCGATACGCTCTATTCGCTCGACAACATGCTGCTGATGCTCTACCCCGACTTCCCCGAGAAGTTCAACAGTCTGCTGCATGAGGAGAACCGCGTGACGCCGCGAAGCGACGAACGCTTCACGACAGAGATGCGCATCTTTGCACTCATCCGACTCGGAATAACCAAGAACGACGACCTTGCTCGCTCGCTCAACTATTCGGTCAACACCATAAAGAGCTACAAGACACGCGTGCTCAACGCCTCGCTATATGAAAAAGACGAATTCTACAAACGCCTTATGGCTTAAAACCGAGTGGAAGGAGCATTTTTAAGTGATATTTTTTATCGCATTGCTCCTTTTTCTTGTTTGTTGTTATCGCAGACAGTGTATTTTTCCCGTTTGAAAAGGTATATTCTGAAGTATACAACAAAAACATAACTTGCTGATAATCAATAATGGTATATACCACATGGTGGGTATATACCGTATATTTTTTGCAAACGTTTGAACGGGAAGCTAATTTTGCAACCGAATTCAGACGCAACCTGATTCAGACACAATCGGATTCAGACGCAAGCTGATTCAACCGAAACCGAAACTTGCAACGTTAAACCGTAAAAACTTAAATTATTATGAATCGCAGAAAGTTATTGTTACCATCGCTTCTGGCAGTGGCTTCTATTTTCCCTACATTGTCTGCAAATGCCGACACTTTGAATAAGTCGGTCATTGCATTGGAGGACACCACAAAAACCGCAAGCAACGACCACGGCGTAATGCTCAACGCAAAGGATGCTACCGAGCCTCGTCAGGTAGAGATAGGTCTGCCTATGAGCTACACCGCAGTATCTGTAGACGGCTTGCCTGCCGTATACTATTATTGGCCGAATACCACCAGCAACCACTGGCGCGGCGAGCAGTTGCTGGCACGTCAGGGCTTGCAGAACATCGCTACGACAGCCATCAAGTTCGGCGAAATCGGCTATGGTGTCGACTCGTATATGGAGCGTGGCGGCGAGAAGTTCAAGGGCAAGCTGAAGTATCAGACCAACACATTCGGCGCACAGAACTTCGACCTCAACCTCTCTGGCAAACTCGCCAAGAAGACCTACTTCACACTTAGCACCTACCAGAACTTCGACCCGGGCAGCATGAACCTGAAGTTCACTAACTATATCGACCGTGCACAGTTCTACACAGCCGGACTCACACATCTCTTCAACGACGACCGCGGACGCTTCAGCGTGTTCTACAAGTATAACGAGACCCATCCGCTCACAGCGCTTGCCAACTACGCTCCGTTCACATACGACGGCGACGGCAAGGTGTCGGAGCTTAAGAACTTCCGCATGGGCCGCGACTCTTATCTGCCCGTAGACGGCATGATGCAATACCGCGACGTGAAGACCGGCAAGCTCGTAACCGACAACCTCTACGACATTATCAAGACACGCACACACGAGGCAACAGCCCTTCTCGACTACGATCTGGGCAACAACCTCTCGCTGGCTGTGAAGGGTAAGTTCTCTCACTCTAAGGGACACAGCGGCGACCAGCTCACAATGGGATTCTACGAGGATGCCGACGCTACGTATGCCGACAACGGCGATGCGTTCCACGGCACCATCCAGCGCCGACTCTCGCAGATTAACGCTTTCTGCGTGAAGGACGCTATGCTCGTAGCCGAACTGCAGAAGAAGACCGCCAGCCACGACTGGGCTTTCGGTATCAACGAGCTGTACAGCAACATCGACTATGCACGCAGCACCACACAGTATTATCATGAAGTGGCGCCCAATCCGCGCAAGCTCATCTATAACGGCGCTGAATATGCCAACCTCAACGGTTCTAGCGAGTACGACAAGGGCTTTGAGAACAAGCTCGCTGCATACGTAAACGACACATGGCGCGTTTCGCGCAACTTCCGTATGGGTTATGGCGCACGTGTCGAGCTGTTCAACCTCGGTGTAGACTATATCGGCGACAAGCGCTTCGGCGACTTCCATATCGGCGCCAACTATACCGATGCAGAAGGCAACAAGAAGACCGTAGGTGTAAGCCACCACACAAACACCGGCTTGAACTACGCCGTATCTGTTTCGCCTACATATAACATCACACACAACTTCGGACTCACCGGCGAGATCAACTTCCTCAGACAGTATCGTCACCTGGAGGCTTACTCAGGCACCTCGCTGCCTTACTACAACAACCGTCCGTTCATCCTCGGACGTGCCGGCATCTTCTTCAACAGCTCGTTCGTGAACCTCGTGTCGGCATTCACATACGCACGCCGCACCAACGACTACAGCCGTCTGACCGTGATGAGCGAGAACCCGAACGAAGACCCCGTAATGGTAGGTGCATCAAGCGGTATTGAGACAATGGGATGGACCACCGACGCTATGTTCACACCGTTCAAGGGCTTCACATTCCACGCTATGGTCACATTGCAGAGCCCGAAATACACAGGTTACAAGTTCGAGGCATTCAACAAGACTTACGACTTCAGCGGCAAGACCGTTACAAAGCAGTCGAAGCTTATCGTTGAGCTCGACCCCAACTACACATACGACCGCTTCAATATCTGGGCTTCGTTCCGCTATTACGGCAAGCAGTATGCTAACGTAGGCAACTCGGTATACTTCAACGGACGCTGGGAGACATTCGCCGGCGCAAGCTACAAGGCAAGCAAGATGCTCACATTCAACGTGAACGTCGTCAACTTCCTCAACCAGCGCGGCGCTCAGGGCACTATCCCTGGCTCTGAACTCATCACCGACGGCTCGCAGTATGCAGGCACCATCATGGCAGGCAACTATATCCGCCCGTTCACGGTGGAGTTCGGCGCAAAGCTCAACTTCTAAAATCGGAGTAGAACAGACAGTATAGACAAGTAGTATAAATAAGTAATAGGAATACATAATAACCATTTAATTAAAAGCAAAATCTATGAAAAGAATTTTTGTAGCAATGGCTGCTCTGCTCGCATCTTTGAGCATGAGCGCACAGCAGAACATCTCGTTCCGCGAAGGCAAGCTGGTTTCGCCGCAGGTAAACAGCGACCGCACCGTTACATTCCGCGTCAAGGCTCCGAAGGCCAAGAGCGTGAAGGTGCTGGCAGACTGGGAACAGAACGACGGTCAGGGCACTATGAAGAAGGGCAAGGACGGCGTATGGGAGTACACCACTCCGCAGCTCACCTCAGAGATGTTCACATACCGCTTCGACGTAGACGGCGTGGTAAGCGTCGACCCGGTCAATCCGTTCACACGTCGCGACGTGGGCAACGTGTTCAGCATCTTCTATGTTGGCGGTGGCGCTGCCGACGAGTATCAGGTGAAGAACGTAGCTCACGGCCAGGTACGCACAGTGTGGTATCACTCCAACGCCGGTAATGCCGACCGCCGCATGAACGTATATCTGCCTGCCGGATACGGCAAGACAGACAAGAAGTATCCGGTGTTCTACCTGCTCCACGGCAGTGGCGGCGACGAGAACGCATGGCTCGAGCTTGGCAACATCTCGCGCATCATGGACAACCTCATCGCTGAGGGCAAGTGCGAACCGATGATCGTAGTAATGCCTAACGGCAACTTCGGCAAGCAGGCTGCTGCAGGCGAGACTGCAGAGAACCTCAACTACAAGCCGGTGATGACCAAGTTCCTCCCTCACTACAAGGACGGACTCTACGAGATGGCTTTCCCCGAAATCGTGAACTATGTTGACGCTACGTTCAACACCATAGCCGACAAGCAGCACCGTGCTATCGCCGGTCTGTCGATGGGCGGTATGCACACGCTTATGATCGCAGTCAACTATCCTGACATGTTCAACTACATCGGTCTCTACTCTGCTGGCGTTGACTTCACGCAGATTAATATGGAGGCGATTCCGGCATACGCTAACCTCGACGGCAAGCTCTCTAAGCTGGCTCAGAGCAACCCGAAACTCTTCTGGATCGCTTGCGGCAACGCCGACCGACTGATGCCGTTCAACAAGCAGCTCATGGAGCGCATGAACAAGGACGGTCTGAAGTACACATTCCACGAGAGCTCACGCGGCCATCTATGGTGCAACTGGCGTCAGTACTCGCTGTTGTTCATCCCGCAGCTGTTCAAGTAATGCACTTTGAGCAAAAATGCGCTTGAAACAACAGGCAAAGCATAAAACAAAAATTAAAGAATTAGTACATATTTTATTGCTGTCAGCTAAAAACTTCTTCTTTCCGAAGACTTTTGGCAGACAGCAATTTTTTTTTAACTAAACGCTTGCTGTGCTTTTAGGATTTTTAGGAATATCTTCTTGTTGCGTATGTTTTTAACGCATATCTTTGCAATCAGTATATGAAACGTGTGTAAGTCTTTCGTTTATGCATCAAAAACGACTGAAATGATAACAAAAACACACATACTTATCTGTTAACTCTATCTATTAATTTAAAAACCTATTATTATGATTAAAAAAACTCTTTTCTCGTTTCTTATCGCCCTGGTAGCTTTTGGTTTTACAGCTTGCGACAGCGACGATAACAATGGACAGTTGGGCGTACCAGACAGCGCCAAGCCATCAAAAGAATTTAAAGTAGGCAATTGCGACAAGGAGAAGAATGCCGACGACGCCATCAAGCTGAACGTGAAGTCGTGGGGCAATACCAACCAGGAGTTCGCCTCGATTGAGCTTTTCGCCGACGGCCACTTCCTCATCACCAGTCCGAAGGCAGGCAAGCTGCCCAAGAGCAAGATGAGCGTAACGCGCGCAGCCGACGGTTCGACAATGTTCAAGAAGTCGGGCGGCCAGCCGCTAAAGACACGCGCCGTTGACGCCAGCGGCACGATTGTCATCGACGGCGGTCTCTACATCTACGGTACATACACTCGCGTTAAGGAAGGCGTTTATCAGCTGAGCAACAACACCAAGATAGAGATAAAGGACGGAAAGCTGACAGGAACAGCCACAGTGACATACACCAACAGTCTCGGCATGTCTATAACAATCACCGTCACCATCGACGTAACCAACAAGCAGGACGACGCCGTACGCAACCTCTGCCGTGCGTGGAGAATGGACAGCGCAGAGAACTGGCTGCTCGCGGGCGACGTGACGATAGGTTACGGCAAGCAGTGGCTCGAGAAAGGCCGCGTTATGCAGCAGACAACGCTCACTCCTGAGGGCAAGGGCATGGGCTTCGACGAGGACGACCTCATTGACGACAAGGACGACTACTGCTACCGCGTGATCTTCTCGCCGTGTGGCACCTTCGTTTGCTTCTACGTAGACGGCGATGTTGAAATCGGAACATGGGAGTGGACTGACCCTTATAACGGCGTATTGCGCTGCTGGGAGACGTTCGACTGGGACGACGACGACGATGATGACGACGACGACGATAACGACTTCGCCGACATGACAGTGCGCTTCGATGGCAAGCAGATGCGCATCTACGGCGACTTCATGGACACCGAGGACGGCGTACTCTTCCGCACGTTGTCTGTAGCTACATTCAGCGCAAAGTATTAAAATACATATCCTAACTTCTATAAATGAGGAGTGTGGAGTGTGTGGACCGGTTTCCGCACATTCCACACTCCTCTTTTTATTTGTTTAAACTCGGTCAACCTAATTAAGTTGAAGATAGAAACTATCCCGAACTGGGGTATATCATATTATTTTATTCCCAATGCCTTAAACGCAGCATCTACGGGAGTTGAATATACTTCTAAACTAAACTGAGCGATGAGGTCAGCCGGCACTTTGCCATACTGAATCATATCAGTCACAGGGATGAGAATGCGTTTGACACCGGCATCGGAGGCTATTTGCAAAGCACCGGCGAGGTCAGTTGTGGGGATGATGGTACCACCGATGGACATGGAGCCAAGTACGCACATCTGAGGTTGCACAGGACGGTTTGTCAAGCCCGACACGAGTGATACGAAGACAGCCAGTTCAAGACCTTGTAGCGTGCCGATACCATTGATGTCGGTCGCTTTGAGGTGCATCTCGTTCTCTCCGAATTGAGCCGATTGTGTGATGCGCGATAAGTTGCTACGGCAATAGTTCACCGCCTCCTTCAGTTCATCGCTGATGGCGCTGCCACTACCGAAACCTGTATGAGTGAACTTGCCATTGCCCGGCATCACCTGCAGATCCAAGCGTACAAGACCTATCTGACCGTCACCCGGCTGATGAGCGATACTATAGAGTGCTCCGGGTTGCAACTCACCTTCCGGAATCAAGGCCGAGCCACCGTTTTCGGGCGTGCTCACAAAATGCTCCTCACCATCCTCTAAATCTATGTAGCTGAAGTGTACATCATAAAATTCCAGTCCGCCTATCTTTTTCAACTGCTCCTTGATGCGACGACGCCCCACTAAGGCATACTCCAAACATTGGCGTACATCCTCTTTCTGATAGCTACCATCCGGAAAGAGCAACTTCAGCAGTCCGCTCACGGTGCGCTTTACAGCGATCGTATCACGCTGATTCAAATCCTTGCCCAAGCGGAAATATTTCTGGATAGCTCCACCGAAGTTTTGCTTGCGCAGTTCACGCAGGCATTCAGAAAAATAGTCAGAGATAAAACCATAGGCATCCGTGAAGAATTCCGGACGCATCTTTGGAATTTCCCAACCGGGCAGATAGTGATGAAAACGGTCGAAGAAGGCCGTATCAATCATCTCCTTGGGAAAAGGAGAAAGCAGATGACTGACTCTGACCATGTTTTCGATGCTGCCATTGATGTTGCCTACAAATACCATCGAAGCATTGGCATTGATACTTTCCTTGCCTCGGCTGAACGAGCCGTTGGCCATATAGCCCTTCATAATCTGAATGCCGTCTTTGTCGTTCATGTGAATGCCTGCCACTTCATCGAAGGCCACGACATCCCAAGTACCTACCAAACCCACTTGATGACGGCCCATGTTGTAGAACAAATTGGCCACCGTGGTCTGTCCACCTGAGATGAGAATCGAATAAGGCGATAGCTCATCATAGACATACGACTTACCTGTACCTCGTGGTCCCAATTCGCAGAGATTATAGTTGTTCTCTACAAACGGAATCATGCGAGCCACCAAGTGCCAGCGTGTCTTTTCGTCGAGGTTCGATGGCTCCATGCCTACACTCCGGCAGATTACTTCAATCCATTCCGTGAGTGTGAAGTGCTTGCGGCCGTCCACGTAGTCGTCCATATCCGTGGCTGGCATCTGTATCGGTTTGAGCGAAGCGATGGTAAAGGGGCTTCCTTTGCTGTTTTCATCGTAGAGGTACTCCATATCGATGATGCACCAAATGCCGCCACATAGCAACTTCTCATATTTCTTGATGTAAGCATCGTCTATCAGCACCTTACTTATGTTGATATTGAAGATGTTTCCCTCATAGCAGTCGGTATGCTCATTGAGTTTTGCCGATACCTTGTCAATAATCTTGTAGCGACCATTCTCACGGATTTTCGACTTAATCTTCTCCGCTTCATCCGGACGTACAAAGTTATTGGCCAGCACCTGTTTCACCATGCTTACCCCTTGTTCAATATCGTCTTCATTGTCGGTGGCGCAATACATACCCAGCAGGTACTCCAATACATAGCTGGGCACATTGGCACCTTCCTTGATACTTTTGGTGAGATCCTTGCGAACGACTTTACCACCATAGTATTCGTTGAGTTTTGCGTCTAATTCATTCATATTACCATTCCGCTTCAAACATCACACTTACCTTGTATTCTTCTTCTCTGTAGGGTGCAAACTGGTCAGAGTTCTCCACCTGTTTCTCCATGCGAAGCGTCACTGTCTGTCCGTTCAACTTCGAGATGATGTTCTTAAACTTGAACGTATGCTTCTGTTCACGCTGCATGGAATCGGTGCTGGCACTATCAAATGTCAGCATCACCTGGTCGGAGATGATCTCACCTTCTGCCGAATAGAAACCTAACCGGAGTGTGATGCCTTTCGTTTTCTCCGTTGTCTCTTCCGTTTGGTAGAACTTCACCGTCTGGCTCATCTGCGTAATACGTGTCTGCTTGCCCAGAATATCCACATCCACCTGCTTCACGTCCGTTTTCTTCTTCACGTTGACATGCAGTACTGGTACGGCCACTTCCTGCGGCATACTGCCACCATGCACGTAACGATAGCCTGAACCTTTCTTGCGAATACGGTTCAATCCCTTACAGGTTTGAATATCTACACCAGCTTTGAGTCCTACTTCTTCGCTCTTCCAGCTCTTGGCCCCATTTCCATCCCAAAGGCCACGACCAATCACGAAACGGCGATCTTCGATGTAGCAAGTGCCTCCTTGGGCCTTGAAATCGGTAAAGTCCGTATCGTCTAGCTCTTCGTTTTGGTAGATATAGCCATGGTCGGCTGTGATGAGGATGTTAGTACCATTGCTTGAACTGATGACCTTCACCAGTCGAACAATCTTATCCATCTCTTCTTCAGTAGCTTTGAACACATACGTTTCCGTTGCCAAATCATCGCCAATCTTGTCGATGGTATCGCTATAGATGTAGACGAGGTCATAATCCTTTACCCAATCCTTGCTACACACCTCCAAGAAGTTCTCTGCTTTGATGGCGATACTTTTGGGTACGCTGGCTTGCAACACCTTGGTTCGGTTGGCAGTACCTTTAGTGCTTACTCCGTCTGCAAATACTTCTTCTGTTGGCTTCTCGTACGACAGTACACGATGTGGCAAAAGCGCTGCCATGCCCAGTTGGGTATAAGCGGGTTGCACGCAAAGCATCGCCGGCTTCAGGTCGGTCTCCATACGATTTTCCTGCGCTATGCGCCCTTCCAGTTCCACCATCGTCTCGTAGCGCAACGCATCGCTGATGATGACAAACAATCGTTTGCCCTTCTGCGTGAAGGGCGCCACATAGGTAGTGAAGAAGGTGCGCTGAGAATAAACGCCTGAGATAGACCAACGTTCCATGGCATCCACCACCGGTTGCCACTTGGCAGCCAAAGCCGAAAGAAAGGTATTGGTATAGACCTGCTGCACCTTGGGCGTGATGTCACCAATCAAGTTCGTACTCTCTGCCAATTTCGCCTCACGGAAGAAATGGCGATAATGCTGGTCTATAACATAAAGGTCATTGATATACAACTTAAATCCTTCGTCTGCAGAAGATATGCGAAGTCCGACCATCTTCTTGTCGATGTCCTCGAAGAGCCTGCGAGCCTCAAGCAAGGCACTGATGGTGTGTTGGGCTTCAACGAAGAATATTTTATTTCTACGTTCATCAACGATGGCTTCAGCACGCTCGGTAGTGATGGTGCCATTTTTTACCTCATTGTGCAAATACGTAGCAATGACCTTATCTATACAGGGGTATGTCTCAATGCGTACAAGTTGTTCGATGGGCACATCCTGTATCTGCTGCTTCACGTTAAGCTCTGTTTCAAGCTTTTCTGCCCATTGCCTGTACATAGCACCGTACTTACGGCTATCCCGCCAGTCACGCATAAAGATGTGCGCTTCATTGGTCAATACACCATGTTCAAGGACGTTTGCCAGTTCGTCCTTGAACAGGACAATCACAAGATCCTTTATCTGACGACTTCCTGCGTAGCCAAAAGAGGTTTCCACCATTTCCCAGTAGGTTGACAGCAAGTCGTATTGTTCCAACTTGTCAAGCAGCTCTGACTTCTCATTGATGCATTCACCTGCAAGGATATAGGTCATCTGATCATACGTTGCAATGGTTGTGTTTACAGCCACAGCCAACATATTATTGATGATTTCCGTGCTACTCATTCCTTGTCGGATGATACCGGCAAGTTTCGTGCGGTTCTTTTCCACCTTGAAGAACTCCAAGTGTTCATCGATGATGCGCTCTTTGAGTTCCATGGGGATATTGCACTCCGTAGCGTAGAGCGAAGCCATGTCGGCACTAAACTTCATGCCCTCCATTTGCAGGTCAAGCAGCCAGTTGTTCTCCTTTTCTGGTTCCGCCTCTTGGCTATAGATCAGGAAACCACGCGCGGGCTGGTCGCCATTTACGATGCGGTATTTCAGCGAGAAGGCATTGTGCGCGAGCGTGAGGATGGTCACGCCCTCTATGTCTAAGCCCGTGACCAGCTCTTCCATCGCACCTTCAGCATCGTACCAGAAGATGTAACGATACTTGTTGAACTGCTCACTGAGCACTTTCTGTATTTTGTCTTTATTTGATTCTGCCATAATGAACTATTCCTTATGTTTATATTGCTGCTTAGGATGATTGGGAGTGCCTGGATACATCATTACAAGCTGCTTTTCCTTAATCATTTGAGGAATTACCGTATTTCTAAGGTACGAATAGCTAAGCCCCGTTGCTGCAACTATGTTTTCTATAGAAATCCAATCCTCACATACATTCTCCATCATTAGCCACAAATCCTCTTTTTTCATACGTTTCTTTGTTTTGATGACTTCCGAGGTTGCACTATTATCATCCGAGGTTGCCACCTTATTCTTGGAGGTTGCACTATTACCGTCTGAGGTTGCCACCTTATCATGTGAGGTTGTCACCTTATTTTCTGAGGTTGCACTATTATCGTCCGAGGTTGCACTATTACCGTCCGAGGTTGCACTATTATCGTCCGAGGTTGCTATATTAGCCTCTGTCCGAAAGACATTCAACTTATCTTTTGGTAGATAGTACCTCATACCACGGCCATAACCTTGCGGCTCAAGAAGCTGATTATGGCACATGAGTTTTAATAATTCAGAAATCTGTGCTTTATGAAGGTTGAGCGAATAGCGCAATCTTTCATTGGTCACAAAGCCCTCGTCGCTTGCCAAGGCAAGTACCGACAATACATTGTGTTCGAATGAGTTAACCGCAAATCCAAACTTCTCCTCCAGTCTAGCCTTTGCATTCTCAGAAAGAAGTGATTCCATAGGCATCGTCAGAACCACCTTGTCAGGTTCCTGTTTGATGTCTATTTTGGGCGCCCGCCAGTTGGATTCTTTCCATCCCTTCATTATCTTGTCCGTACCACTGCCAGCCTTCTCGGCTACACCCAGCATAGCGAACATTTTCTGAAGAGACTTATTGCGGCATACACTTTCTCCACCCGTATAATACTGTTCTTTTGAAACAAGCATCGTACCGGGATTAGAGAATATAAAGCCATTGGCATTATGTCTTACCACAAGTGAAGCGTTTTCTGTATAATCTGCATGAATGCAAAGGTTGATAAGGGCTTCACGAACAGCTACATGAGCAGGTGTTTCTTCCCTACGAATATTATCTTCCAATTTGAATGGTTTGGGCAACACAGACTGTAATCTTGGAAGTACTCTTTGATAGAAGTTAAATAGATTGGCTTCCCATGTACCATCTGGCCAAATGCGGTTGGTCCATCTTACATCTTCATCCTCAGTCAGATGTTCCTGATAGTCAGGAAAGAAATGAGGAGCACACTCGGGATCAGTTATTGCCAGACTCTTGCCGAACATGAGCAGTCCTGCCAAGGTAAAGCCTTCTTCGCCTGTCTGGCGGTCTTTACGATAACCGCCTAACATGCGCAGCAACTCCACATCATCGTAGGCCAACCAAGGATGATCAGGTGAAGAGAGCTTAAATAGCTGTCTGTACTTATTCAAAGCTTCCTTGTCTATATCATTCAATGTATAGTTTTTCAGAATCCTACAATCCACGGGATGTTGCTCATCTGCATCTGCAAACATACGCTTCACCTCTCGCTCCGTACATCGATAGTCGCCCTCATAGTTGCGTTTGAAGGTTCCATTATAAGGATTTGTAGTGCGGAATACTGGGCGTTGCTCATTGCTTGCCCTCGGCACAAAGAATAGCATGAATTTATATCCTTTGTATTCGGTGGTCACCACATCCGACTCCTTCATCAGATTGCAGCTGATGGTGGAACGGTTGTTCATATTCGTCCAGAAGTCCTTCTTGTACTTATCTATCTGTGCGTCCGTGAGTCCATTCAGAGAGAATTTACCGTCCTTCTCTTTTACACCGAACACGATGGTTCCGCCATCCGTATTGGCAAATGCCGAGTAGGTGTCCCAGAAGCTATCTGGGAAACCTCCTGCCGCACTCTTAAACTCGATATCATCACACTCTGTCTGGTTGAGCAGTGTGTCAAGATAGTCGCTAAAATCCTGTATGTCTCTTACTTCAATCATAGCTTCTTATTCTTCTGTTTTATTCAGTCCTTTGATGGGTTCCACCAGCGGATAGTACTTGGGATAGTTCACACGCACGCCATCATCGAGGTCGATGGTGAGGCGCTGGGTGGACATCTGGGCAAGGATGGTGGCGAACTCTCGGACTTCGCGCAGAGCGGCGGCATATTCAGCGGCCTGCTTCGTGGCTTTGTTGCGTTGAGCTTGACTGAGGTCGTCGCGTGCGGCTTGGTCCTCAGCTTCCAGCTTCTGCTGCTCTATCTTGTCGATGTAGGGCACCACATAGTCGGCATGGAGCTTGGAGAGGGTGTCGCTCTCGATGCGGTGCATATACACCAGGGCCTTGAAGTAGCCCTTCTTTTTCTTGTCGCCCATCTTCGAGGAGAAGAGCCAGTAGATGGGGCGCTTTTGATACATCTTGCCATCGATATGGTCGGCAAAGAAGTCCTTGAAGAGGTAGTCGCGGAGGCTCTTGCCTAAGGTCTGTTCGAGGTACTTCAGATTCTCTTGGAAGTGGGCTTCGCCAAAGAGGGTCTTGATGGCGCCTTCGATGCGCACAGTCATATCGTCGCTGAAATATTCGCCTTCGAGGATGGGCACAATACCGTCGTCGTCGATGAGCAGGCGACCTTCGGCTCCATTGTCGATACCTTCCACTTTGAGGCCAAGGCTCGTTAGGTCTTGGTGCTGCGAGGCGATGATGAGTCCTGGCTTATCTACAGAATAGCGACCCATAAAGCAGCCTACGAGGTAGCTGATGAATTGCTTGATGATAACGGCATCGTTCCAAACGATTTCTCCGTCTTTGATGTCAATCTCGCCTTTTTGCAGAATGGTGATTTCATCCAAGGGTACATCAGGAGTGAGCTCGTCTTGGAGGCCGTAGATGTCGATGAACTGACGGTTGAGCTCTTCCTCGTTCTTATGAAGCTGGAGGAACTTGGCGGTCCACTTCATCTTATAGAGGTCCATACGCCACTCCAAACTCTCGGGGGCAGGAGCTGCGGGGTCTATACAAATGCCGGTGGCGCTGGCATAGTCATTGAGAATGTCTATGCAGGTAGTCTCGTTGATGGTGAGCAGCTCGTTAGTTTGGAAGTCCCAGGAGGTTTCGTGGGCGTCCCAATCTTGCTTGCTGATCGAGATGTTTTGGGATACAATGCCTGCATATACAGAATTATCGATTGGCATATATGGTAATCTTCTGAAATCTCCGACTTGCAAGTGAAGAGTAGGATTTATAATCTTACAAAGCATATTAAAGAATTTACTATTTAATACACCTATCATACTTACCAAATGAGGAATATCAAAACAACTCATGCCTGTAACATCAAAAATAAAACCTTCGGGATAAAATCTGAATGAATTACCTTTAGATGTCAAATCGGTCCAACTTATACACGGCTTAAAATAGAAAGGGATATTTTTAATCGTTCTTGAGAATGACTTATACAAAAATGAGGCATATTCTTTTATTTCTTTACCATTATACTCCCAATTTACTACACATTCTTGATTACCGTACCATTTTCTTCGTTCACCGCCTTTGTTATAAGGAAACCATTTCTTTTTTGAAGAGTAAGCTGCATCCAATGATTTTATAGAGAACCCCATCTTCACGTTAGACACTTCATACCACAATCTTACAAATCGTTTATTGTCAGATGTGGCCATGCCTTGACCTGCTACGGAAACATTATTGATAGATGGGTTATTTGTAAATGCATCTAAAATATTGATATTTATTCTATATTCAATAGGCTCTCCTGCTATTTTCTTAAAATCAGACTGATCTGTATATATTAATCGTTTATGCTGAATGAATTCTATTGCTTTTTCTTGTTTTAAGTCAGCATCATCAAAATCAACTAGACGAATATAAATTCCTTTAAAAGATTGTTGATATTTACCTATTACAAATGTAGTATTTTGAACGACTTCCCCATTGATCTCTGGGAATGTATGTGCTCCTAAGTGAAGCATTGTTTCGATATGATAATTCTCAATTATATCATGTCTTAGATTTTTGTATGTGGATGTAGACATCCATGAATGCTGATTAATCATCGCCATCTTACCACAAGACACACAAAGGTCTAGACAACGTTCCATAAATGTAGCCATAATATCGCCCTTAGAATTAGGAAAATGATTACCAACGTAATCCTTCAATGCATCTCCCATTCCTTTCCCCAGATACGGCGGATTCGTTACCACGCAATGATACTTTCTACTCAGATACTCCGCCTGTGTTTTCAACATCCGCTGGCGTTCACCAAATAAGCCATCTTCTACCTGAATCTTCGCACACTCCTCTGGTGTAATCTGCAGCAGCGAACCAATCGTATTCACATGCTCCATCTGCCACATCGTAGATTTACTGCCCCATGCACCGGTAGAAGCAATCGTATCGTGGTCAATCGTTTGGAGCGCAATCACATTGGGCTGCACCGGACGACGAAGATAGCGGCTATGATAAGCACGTGCCTTCATGGTCAGCGCAAAGCACGCCAACTGGTAGCAACGACGGTCGATATCGATGCCATAGATATTGTGTGTGAGAATCTCCGCTGGAATCTCACGCGTCTGATAACCCTCCTCCTCGTACATCTTCGTGAAGAGGTCGAAAGCATAAACCGCAATGTGCCCACTACCCATGCAGGGGTCGAGCAGGCGGATGTCCTTCACCGAATGAATATCCTCGGGAATGCTGTCCGTCTGACCTTCTGGAGTAGGGATATAGTAAGGCATCTCCTCCACCAGACGGCTCTCCGGATGGAGTGTCATCCAGATGCGGCCCAACGAGTTCTCCACCATGTAGCGCACCACCCAGTGAGGCGTGAAGAGCTGCGTAGCAGCTGCCTGCTCATCACTCTTCAGTCCGCCTTTCTTCGACTTCTTGGCCTCAGCATCTGCCTTGCGGTCGGTGATATAGAACTGATAGAGCCAACCCATCACCTCCACATTCTGACAATCCTCGTCCGTCATGCCGCGACGAATGTCCGTCACGAAGCTCTGCTCCGACAGCAGATCGTCGGGCAGAAGCAGTTCCGTATAGTCGCTGATATGCTCAAAGAGGAAAGGCATCGACGCGCCATAAGCGTTGCACGAAGCCACCAATAACTTACGATAGAGCTTCGCCTCCGGTAAAGCCAAATCCTCGGGACGAAGGTGAAGGTCCTCGTCCACACTGCCCGCCATAGCATCCTGCAAGATCTCTGGGCGCATCTGACCCGCCCCCGGCGTCACCACCCGAGGCGAGGTATATTCATTGGCATCCATGAAGCGGAGCGCCATCACACGGTTGAACCACGTGTAAGCCACTTCCTCCACCACGAGGTCACGTCTCTTGGCGGTGATCTCGTTTTTCAGTTTCTGAATCTCAGCCTCAAAACCACGGAGTTCAGCCGTGTCCTGAGTCAAGATAAATTCCATCTTCGTAGCGATTAGCGAACGAAGTTTGATGCGGGTTTGCTGCGCAAAGGTTTTGAGTGCAGCGGTATTTGTTGCCATAAGCGTTAGGCGTAAATTAGTTCAACATAATGTTCTTGTTATCACGGATAAAGGACAGCATCTTGGTGCGCAGGGCAGCCAGATATTGTTCCACATCTTCCTCGGTCTCGAGCACAGGTTTATCGAAGTTCACATTCATGGCTTTAGCCTTGCTTACCACCGGTTTGATGATGTGGGCAGGAGTCGCAGGTGCCGATTGTCCGTCTCCAGCAGCCGCAGGTTGTGCGGGCTTGGTAGCTTGCTCTTCCACCCAAGCGTTGATAGACTTCACGCTATTGTCGTAAGCCCGATCGATGTCCGACTTCATGGCTTTGAGATTACCGATGAAGCGGTCTTCTTTGGCTTTGTCTGTCAAAAGGCTAAAGAAACTCTCTACCTGCGTACGCAACGTATCGGGTATCTTCGTGTAGGCAGGAATTGCCTGGATGGAAGTCAGCTTGCTATAGATAGCAGCTATCGCTTCATTACGAGCTGTGCCCTGCAATTCCTCGATTTCTGTTTTAATGGTCTGAATCACTTCATTGGCTCTTGTCATCAACTTCCAAGGCTCCTTACTCTGGTAGATGGCCGTCAGTGCATCACGCTGTTCGCGGGCTACATACGAGAGGTTCGCTTGGTTGCCCGTAGTCCATGCTTCCACCTGCTTGAAGATGTTGAACTGTGGACTATGGATAAAGTCGCGAATGGCATCGGCAATGTCAAGTTTGTCGTCCAGTGCATCCTCCAACTTCTTCTTATTCTGATAAAGGCCGGGGTAAATCATCGTAGAGAGTCCACGGAGCGAATCCATCACTTCGTCCAACCCCTTGACAAACTCAAAGCGATTACGGTCTAAAATTGAACGGAAGTCTTCTATGTCCTTCTTTAAGCGTTCAATGAAAGCTATGTGTACATCCTTGGCACTTTGGGCGGTGCAGCTCTCATCGTTGAAGAATTCTTTATACAAACCCTTTAACTGATTAACCTGTGCAGGGGTGATTTCCTCTTCAATATCCACCAAGGTGGTGGCTTGCTGCGTCGAGTTGGTCAATGCGGTATAGAGGTCGCGATCGGCCACGGGCTGTCCGTTGCAGCGGAACGAAATCTTGTCCAACTTATAGAGTTTCGCAATGATGCAGAGAATAGCCGTCTCGTACCAACCATAGGTATTGCCCTTGAAATATTCCACCAAATCTTTAATCTTCGTACGAACAGCCATGCGTTTTTGCTTACTGATTTCGTTGAAGATTTCCATGCTGCAAGCATCCTCCTGCATTCCATCCAAGAATACCTCTGTGGTGGTGCTATTGATAATGCTCTTGAGCATGGCATCATCGTACTCGATGGTGAGCATTTTCAAGTTGGTATAGACCTGCTCTACCAGGCACTTCATGGCATCGGTCAGACGATTTTTGATGTCTTGCGAATGGATGTCAGTGAGTTCGTTGCCACCAATAAATAATTTGGCAGACTTGGTAAGTTGTGTGAGGCGCTCTACGATAGCTTCGCGACGACGGCTGTTGACACGACGTTTATCCGAGATAATCTGCTGACGATAGCCTTCATCATTGCTGGAGAGCAAACGAGTGAGACATTTGTCGGCCTTCTTGAACATCACGAGATCGTCTTGCAGGTCCTTATCTTCGCCCAACACTACAATGAGTTGATTGGGGTGACGCATGGAGTACATACCTAGGTTATTGCGGTCGGTCTCGCTGAGGTTGTTAAGCGGCGTGAGGAAATGAATAAACATCTCTGCGTCACGGCCATCCTGCACCTCATCGACTATGCGGCCGTAAGGGAATATCTTATAGGCAGAGAGCTTAATCTTGGAATCAGAGAATATCTCATCGCGGAAGATTTTTTTCAACTCTTCATTGGTGGCTTCCGGACGAAGTTCTTCATTCTTGATTTCAGTCTCAATATCTTTTTCTTCGTTGGTCTGATAGTGATACTCTTCGTTAGCACCCTTTTCGATGTACGACTGGCGCACGAGCTTATTCAAAGCTTCGTGGATGTCGCTGCGATAAGCAGGGAAGTCGGTGTCGAGCGTGGGCAGCATCACACGAGTGATATTGTCGAGCGTAGAGGGGAATCCCTTGACATATTTCACTAAGAAGAGCGTTTTGAGCACCTTGAGAGCGAGTTCGTCGCCCAACGTGCGCTCTGCCTGCTGAATATCGTTGGTAATCTTGGTTTGCAGCACGCCACGCAAGCCTTCGTACATGTCGCAGAACTGTACAATCTGACTCAATTCCTTGTCCTTGTACTGCTGTGCCACGGCTTGAGTAATGGTGAGCATGCTTCGTTCACCCACCGACTGCTGCTTACCACTGAAGGCATTGTTTTTGCTCAGCTCGATGATGGAAGCCTGCAGGAGGTTGAACTGATAATCCACAAAGGGGAAAGAGATGGCAAATTGCTCATCGCTTTTATAGTTATTCTTAAACTGGCTCTGGTCGCCAAAGTTGAAGAGGCTGCGGATGATGTTCTTCTGCTTGTCGTATTCGAGGCAGAGCTGACGGCGAGGCTCGTCCTTCTTTTCGAGCAGACGACGCTGAATCACCTCGTCGGCATTGGCGCTGGTCAGGTTGATACGGGTGGTGAAACGTCCTTGGATGCGCGAGAAGTCATTGCTCTGCTGCGCGTTCAAATCACCCACGGTGGCATCCATATCCATCTGGGAGGTCACCACCAAGAAAGCACGTCCTTCAGTCTTGTCGGTTAAACCTTCGGCTATGGTCTGGAGCGAGAGCATACGATGTACGTCCTTGCCGATGAACTGACCTACCTCATCGACAAAGAAAATAAAGCGGCTGCCAGCCGGCTGCTTGGCGAGATGCTCCCTCACAATGGCCACGAAACCATCAATATCCATCTTGAAACCTTGAATCTGCGCACGAAGGTTCTTCTCGGCGGTAGCTTTGTCAGTACCTTCGAGTTCAGCCACCACCTCTGCCAATTTCTGGAGGTTGAGCAGAATGGACTTGCGGTCGTCTTCCCACGCCTTTCCAAAGCGCTGCTGATACATTTCTTTGAGATGTTGGTATTGCCCCTTATTATCGAAGTAGCGTTCGATTTCTGCGATTTCAGGTTTCTTATCGTCGTAACCAAACTTCTTATTGAATACCTTCAGGAAGATAGTGAGCACAGGGTCGCTGGCATTCTTACCGATGCCATCGAGCAACTCCTGGATATTAAACAAAGCACACTCAGTAGGCACTTTGCAGGCCTTCTGAATCAGTCCCTTCAGTTCAAAATCGTCGGCCGCTTTCTCTGCAAAGAGATCGCCACAGAGACGGCCCTCAATCTCATATTTGTTTTCAAGAACATAAGAGAGTATTTTCAGCAAGTGAGACTTACCACTACCGAAATCACCTGAAATCCATACACAGTTGGCCCGCTGGGGTGGCACCAACGTTTCAAACAAGCGAGGCAGCAAACGAAGCTGCTCACCGGTAATGACATACTCTGTAATTTCGTCTTTGAGTTTGGCAACGCTGTCAGCCTTGATTACACCGTCAATTACGCGGTTAATATCCTTCTTGTAAATTTGTTCCTGTATCATCGTTTAGATTTTATCAAGTGTAACTTTTAGTTATTCGCTTACGCTCATCAAGCTTAAGCAGTCATCGAGGTTGTGGCCTCTATAGTAGTTCTCATCCGAAATGATTCCGAAGAGAGAGAGTTGTAAGTTATTGTACTCACCGGGGAAGAAAAGAATGAGCTTGTTCTCCTTGGCCAGTTCGTCAATATTGTTTAAGATGCCATGCGAACGTACGAAAGGATAAGCACGTCCAACACCCGTGATTAACACATAGTTGGGGTTCTCAGCCTGGATTTGTTCGCTGATACGAGGTATCACCACAGATTTCATATCCAAAATACTGTCAATCGTAGAGACAATATCTTCGGATGCGATGTTAGGTTCTTCTTCCAGGATGGTTTCCAGCACACCTTCTTCCTCCAACAGCGTCATGCAGAGCTTATAGAGGTCGATAATAAGGGCCGTTTTCCCTTTCTTGGAAAGGCGCGTGGCCAAGCGCTCCGTCTGTGCATTCAGCTCGGTCTGTCCCGCATTGGGGATAGGCTGAATAAACAGCGGTAATTCTCCGCCCAAGTTCTTGCCGAAATCGGGCGAGATGAGTTTCTGATAAACCCCTTCGAAGAGGGTATCCATATCTATATTATTCATACAAACTGCAGGCATTATTGATTTCGTTATTTGAATAGAGGAAAGCAGCCAACCATTTGGGATTGTCTTTGACGATGACTCGTTCGACTTTCTCTGAGAGGTAAGGTCGCTGAATCAGCCCCGTGTCGATAGACTCTATGAGCTCGGCTTGCTCCAGAATGCGAAACACCACTTGACGTATTTTGGCTACCGTGAGGTCGGTGATTGCTTCCAGCTCAGGATGCACATATTTCTTTTCATTGAAGAACTCATTGAAATTAGCGTGCGTAACTCGCTCTTGCATGGCGAAGAAACAGTCGCGCACATTCACGGAGATGAAATCAAAGATGAGCGCATGTGCTTTGCAAATGGCGAGCAGCAACATCTGCCGGCGAATGAGCACCGTGCTGTTGACCAACAAATCAAGCTCCTCTTCATTCAGCGCCGAGATACGTTGCTTCACCAGCGAAAAGAAGCGTTTATTGGTACTGACCTTATCCTTGGCCATTAGATTTTGCTCGAAAGTGATGGTTTGGGTCTTTTCCCAGTCGCATCCGCTCTCCAGATAGACCTCGGCCACGGCATACGTCTCATTGAGGAGAAGAGTGCCGGCTGTAAAGGTCAAGTTGTATGTTTTCTCTGTCTGCATCGTCACTCTCCTCTTATTTTTTAGAGTCAACCAATAAATCTCTGATATTGACATCCAGTAATGCTGCTATCGTTGACAACACTTGAAGATCTGGTTGAATCTTATTTGTACACCATTTCGAGACTGTTGTTGGATCCTTCCCTAATTGAGAAGCCAACCACTTTCCCGTATGCCCAGTTTCTGCGAGCACCGCTTTTATTCGATTAATCTTTTCCATAATCCGATAAATAGTTATCTCATGCAAATATAGTGAATATACTTGAGAAGGATTTATTCTTTTCTGTTTTTTTGTAAATACCAATAAATATTTTCTGATTATCGAACAAAATCCTGCTATACAGCATAAAAATCCCCGTTAGTTACCTCATTATGAGGACTAACGGGGGTGAATTAGTTAAAATGGCAAAATGAACTTGCCATATCTGACTACTGCTTGTGTCTAACTTGAGTATGTTATAATGCGCAAATCGCAGAAAACTACAGAATATGACAAGCTATATTTTGCCGTAAACCTGTGTTTTTGTAACTTTGCACATATCTTTATATAAGACAAGCGCACCCCATCACAAATGTTTGTAAGACAAGCGACAATGGAAAATCAATTTGTAAAGCAATACCCCGAGCTTATGCGGGGCAAGAAAATCATGTATGTACACGGTTTCGGTTCGTCGGCACAGTCGGGTACGGTGCAGATGCTGCGCACGCTGATGCCCAACGCTACGGTTGTGGCGCGCGACATTCCGCTGCATCCCGAAGAAGGACTACAGATGCTGAAGGCGATGGCAGCCGAGGAGCAGCCCGATCTCATCATAGGCACGTCGATGGGCGGCATGTATACCGAGATGCTCACCGGATTCGACCGCATACTGGTGAACCCAGCCTTCGAGATGGGCGACACCATGTCGAAGTTCACGGGCAAGCAGGTGTTCCAGAACCCGCGCGAGGACGGAGTGCAGGAGTTCATCGTGACGAAGGGTCTCATAAAGGAGTATCAGGAGATGACGACGCACAACTTCGAGCACGCCGCTGACCCCGACGAGCGCACACGTGTCATCGCACTCTTCGGCGACAACGACCCCGTGGTGCACACCTACGACCTCTTCCACGAGCACTATCCCACGGCGATAGGCTTCCACGGCGAGCACCGACTGACCGACAAGGTGGCGATGCACTATCTCATCCCTGTGATACGCTACATCGACGACCGACAGGAAGGCCGCGAGCGCCCCGTCGTATACGTAGACATAGAGACGCTGCGCGACTCGTACGGCAATGCCACGGCGTCGATGCACAAGGCTTACGAGATGCTCATCGAGCACTACAACGTGTATATCGTGGCGCCGTCGCCGTCAGACAATGCGCAGCAGATGGTGGACGACACACGCTGGGTGGAGCAGTTTCTGAGCGCTCCGGCTTGGGGACGCATCGTCTTCACCAACCAGCGCCAGATGCTCTACGGCGACTATCTCATCACGCCCGCTGCACAACCGAAGCCCACGCTGCAGGAGCAGCCCGAGTTCATGGGCACGCAGATAGAGTGGGGCAGCGACGAGTTCAAGACATGGGAGGAGATAATAGTGTTCTTCGACCGACTCGGAGGGCAGTAACATAGGGGGTGCACTTAAAGGGGGTGCACTTGTCTCAAGTGCACCATCCGATTTAATAGCACATTCTCTCAAGTGCACCATCCGATTTAATAGCACATTCTTAATAAACAATGGCAAAAGAACAGACCGCCGTGCGCGACCGCACCCGCACCAACCTCCGCGAGCCGCGCCGCTACAAGGTGATAATCTACAACGACGACTTCACGACGATGGAGTTCGTGGTGCTCGTGCTCACCTCCGTCTTCTTCAAGTCGGCGGAGGAGGCAGAAGCCCTTATGCTCGCCGTGCACAAGAGCGGTAGCGCCGTGGTGGGCATATACAGCTACGACGTGGCGATATCGAAGGTGAGAAAGGCCACGATGATGGCACGCGAGGAGAACTTTCCGCTGCGCCTCGAATGCAAACCGGAATGAAATATGAACAACAGCAAGAATTTAGCAAACGCAATAAAGCAGGCAATCGAAGACTGCGACTTCTGGCGCCACGAGTTCGTGACGCCGGAGCACGTGCTCTACGCCTTTGCCTCACAGGAGCAGTTCGCAAGCGCCAGCGAATGGCTGCCGCACGATGCCTCGTGGCTCATCACACAACTCGAGAAGGAGTTCCTGTCGATGGAGGTGGTGCCCGAGACACGGAAGTACGTCATCGAAGGCTCGCAGCAGTTCTCAGAGATGATGTCGCTCGCCATCAAGCAGGCGCAATACTCCGACCAGGAGACGCTCGACGTGCCGCACGTCGTGGCAGCCATGCTCATGCTCAACGACTCGCAGGCAGCCTATCTTCTCGACCAGTTCACGGGCGACGAGAAGGGCGAGTTCATGCAGTCGCTCGTGTCGGCATACGCCGTAGACGAAACGGGCGAAGCGGCTGACGGCGACGACGCCAACTCCCCCGCACCGTGGCGCAAGCTCGTCACCTGCGTCAACGACACATACGCCGACCACAACCCGCTCATCGGTCGCGAAGCCGAACTGGAGCGCACCATGCAGGTGCTCTGTCGCAAGGACAAGAACAATCCGCTGCACGTGGGCGAGCCGGGCGTGGGCAAGACAGCGCTCATCTACGGACTCACCGCCCTCATAGAGCGCGGCGCAGTGCCCGAACGCCTGCGCGGAGCACGCGTCTACATGATGGATATGGGCACGATGGTGGCAGGCACACAGTTCAGGGGCGACTTCGAGAAGCGCATAAAGATGGTGATGGAAGGACTTGCGCAGGAGGGCAACGCCATACTCTGCATCGACGAGATACACAACCTCATCGGAGCCGGACGCAACGGCGACGCATCGCTCGACGCCTCGAACATGCTGAAGCCATATCTCGAGAGCGGAGCGATACGCTTCATCGGATCGACCACCTACGACGAGTACAACCGCTACATAGCCAAGCAGAAGTCGCTCGTGCGACGCTTCCAGCAGATAGACATCGCCGAGCCGTCGGTAGACGACGCCATACGCATCGTGGAGGGTCTGCGCCCGAGCTACGAGAAGTTTCACGGCGTGAAGTACGCTGCGGGCGTCGTTGAGTTCGCCGTGCGCAGCGCCGCCAAGCACATACGCGACCGCTTCCTGCCCGACAAGGCAATCGACCTCATCGACGAGGCAGGAGCCTACCGCGAGACACATCCGCTCACCACGCAGAAGCGCCAGACCGTAGACCGCCGACTCGTCACCGACATTCTCGCACGCGTCTGCAAGATTGACGCCGAAGCACTCAAGGAGCAGTCGAACGACGCGCTGCGCACGCTGGAGAGCGACA
>OIXY01000048.1_pt1 | contig 34420 bp, 29 predicted proteins | sample 1588051 | NCBI WGS metagenome assembly OIXY01 (sample SAMN03283247) | human gut metagenome | biome: human-associated habitat; material: feces | host: Homo sapiens | place: Peru | collected 2012 | reverse complement strand
GCCGTCCGATCGGATTCCGTTCGGGTGACGATGGGGTAGCGTAGGGCGGTCGATTGTACTTTGTTGCATTATTCTGTGAAATGTATAAGCAAAAAACTTGTCAGTGTCAGAAATATGTAGTATTTTTGCAGTCGATATTTAAACAAAAGACTGAATAATTGTTATGAAGAAATTATTGTTTCCGATAATTATAGCGACAGTAGTGGTTCTCCTCAGCGGTTGTGCTGCAGCGAGGAAGGTTCCTTATTTTAAGAATATCGACTCCATCAACCTTGCCGCTTCAAAAGGTTTGTACGATGCTCGTATCATGCCTAAGGACCTGCTCTCTATCGCCGTTGTAACGTCCGATCAGGAAACGTCTCGTCCGTTCAACCTCTTCGCCAATATGCCTACCAGCAACGGTGGCGGCTCGGGCTCTATAAACAGCACCGTGCAGCAGTATCTCGTCAACAACGACGGCGAGATCAACTTCCCCGTTGTCGGCAAGCTGCATGTCGTAGGACTCACCAACTCCGAATGTGAGAAGCTTATCTTTGATAAGGTGAAGCCATATTTCTCTGAGAACGAAAACCCCGTAGTCACAGTGCGTTTGTCGAGCTACAGAGTGGTTCTTGCCGGCGCTGTCAAGTCGCCGGGCGTGGTTCCCGTCACCAACGAGAAGATGAGCATCATGGAGGCTATCGCTCAGGCTGGCGACCTCACCATCTTCGGCAAGCGCGACAACGTGCTCCTCATCCGTGAGGGCGTCGACGGAAAGAAAGAGGTTCATCGTCTTAATCTGAACGATGCCAACCTCATCAACTCTCCTTACTATTACGTTCAGCAGAACGACTACATCTACGTAGAGCCTAACAAGGTTGAAGCCAACAATGCTTATGTTGGTGCTACTACCTCTTTGTGGATGTCGTTCCTGGGCATTGGCTTGTCGCTGACAGGTCTACTTATCGGTATTTTGAAATAATGTATATATATAAGCGTCGGGCTATTTGTCTTGGCGCTTAATTTTTACCCTTACAACAGTAATCTTCAATAGAAACACAACAAAAATAGAAGCATCGTGGAACCGTTGAAACATGAATGCGGCGTGGCAATGATACGCTTGCTCAAGCCGCTCGAATACTATCAGGAGAAGTACGGCACGTGGATGTTCGCACTCAACAAACTCTATCTGATGATGGAGAAACAGCACAACCGCGGACAGGAAGGTGCCGGAATGGCATGCGTGAAGTTCGATGGAATGCCCGGAACGGAATACATGTTCCGCGAGCGCGCCGAAGGCAAGGACGCCATCACCGAGATATTCGGACGCGTACAGAAAGAGTACGCACGACTCTCGCCCGAACTGCTCGCCGACGCCGAGTTCGCAAAGAACCATCTGCCCTTCGCCGGACAACTCTACATGGGACACCTGCGCTACTCCACGACCGGAAAGAAAGGACTCGCATACGTGCATCCTTTCCTGCGCCGCAACAACTGGCAGGCTAAGAACCTCTGCATCTGCGGCAACTTCAATATGACTAATATCGACGAGATATTCCAGCAGATGCTCACGCAGGGCATGTTCCCGCGCATCTACAGCGACGGATATACTCTGCTCGAACTGATGGGCCACCGCCTCGACCGCGAAGCCGAACGCAATTTCGTTGAAGCCAAGAAGCTCGGACTCGAAGGCATGGACATCACCAGATATATAGACAACCACATGGACATGGCGAACGTGCTGCGCACCACGATGCCCAACTTCGACGGCGGCTACGTGATGTGCGGACTCACCGGCTCGGGCGAGATGTTCTCTATGCGCGACCCGTGGGGCATACGCCCGGCGTTCTACTATAAGAACGACGAGTTCGTAGCCGTGGCGTCCGAGCGCCCCGTGCTGCAGACTACGTTCGACCTCGAATGTGAAGACATAAAGGAGCTGCAGCCCGGCAACGCGCTGCTCGTGAGCCGTAGCGGAGAGGTGCGCATGGAGCGCATACTCGAACAGCGCGGCGACTCGGCTTGCTCGTTCGAACGCATATACTTCAGCCGTGGTTCAGACCGCGACATCTACCGCGAGCGCAAACAGCTCGGCGAACTGCTCGTGCCGCAGGTGCTCGAAGCCGTTGGCGGCGACATCAGCCACACCGTGTTCTCGTTCATACCGAACACAGCCGAAGTGGCTTACTACGGACTGCTCTCGGGCTTCAAGAAGTGTCTCAACCGACAGAAGGTGCAGCAGATACAGCAGCTCGGTCACGAGCCGACAGACGCAGAGCTGCACGCCATTCTCGACACGTACGTGCGCTCCGAAAAGGTGGCGATAAAGGACATAAAGCTGCGCACCTTCATCACCGAAGGCAACTCGCGCAACGACCTCGCCTCGCACGTCTACGACATAACATACGGATGTATTGAGCCGGGCGTGGACAACCTCGTGGTTATCGATGACTCAATCGTGCGCGGTACGACGCTCAAGGAGAGCATCCTGCGCATACTCGACCGCCTCCACCCGAAGAAGATTGTCGTCGTGTCGTCGGCTCCGCAGATACGCTACCCCGACTACTACGGCATCGACATGCCGCGTCTGGAGGAGTTCTGCGTGTTCCGCGCAACTATCGAGCTTATCCGCGAGCGCGGCATGAACGACCTGCTGCAGCGTGTCTACGAGGCGTGCAAGCTCGAACTGCTCAAACCCAAGGACATGATGCGCAACTGCGTACGCGACATATACAAACCATTCTCTACCGAGGAGATAAACCAGAAAGTGGCTGAGATGCTCCGACCGGAAGGTCTGAAGACACCGGTCGAACTCGTGTTCCAGTCGATAGACGGACTCCACGAGGCTATACCCAACCACCACGGCGACTGGTACTTCACAGGCAAGTACCCCACGCCCGGCGGAACAAAACTCTGCAACCAGGCGTTCGTCAACTACATCGACCGACAGAAGTAGGACGCCGTGCCCGGCTACATACGCAGCAGCTTAGCATTAGTAGCATTGTGGAAACTAAGTAGAAAACACGTTTTGTGGTTATAAGGCAGCCGGCGAACGCTGCAACAACCATGAACAAACACGCCCTGAAAGGGCAAAAGGATAATTAGAAAATTGACTTTTGCGCTTTCAGGGCGTATGTGCGCGATAAAACAAACAACGAAATATAAAAATTCGAGAAGATATAAGTATGAGAAATGTAACTTTAGTATTGGAAGACGGAACCAAGTTCCACGGAAAGTCGTTCGGTTATGAAGCACCGGTGGCTGGCGAGGTAGTTTTCAACACTGCTATGATGGGCTACCCAGAGTCGCTCACCGACCCTTCGTACGCTGGACAGCTTATGACACTGACCTATCCGTTGGTTGGCAACTATGGTGTACCGCCGTTCACAGTAGAAGAGAACGGTCTGCCTACATTCATGGAGAGTGACAAAATCTACGCTTCGGCTATCATCGTGGCTGACTACAGCGAGCAGTACTGCCACTGGAATGCCGTAGAGAGTCTTGCAGAGTGGCTCAAACGTGAGCACGTGCCCGGCATCACCGGCATCGACACACGCGAGCTTACTAAGGTGCTGCGCGAGCACGGCGTAATGATGGGTAAGATTCTCTTCGACGACGAGCCGGAGAACATACCTACAGCCGAGTATGCTGGAGTTAATTTCGTTGACAAGGTGAGCTGCAAGGAGATCATCCGCTACAACGAGGGCGCCGAGAAGAAGGTGGTGCTCGTCGACTGCGGCGTGAAGGCTAACATCATCCGCTGCCTCATCAACCGCGGCTGCGAGGTTATCCGCGTGCCTTGGAACTACGACTATACCGACATGGAGTTCGACGGTCTGTTCCTCGCTAACGGTCCTGGCGACCCAGATATGTGCGAGGATGCCGTGAAGATCATCCAGAAGCAGATGAGCCTCTCAGACAAGCCTATCTGCGGCATCTGCATGGGCAACCAGCTCCTCGCTAAGGCAGCAGGCGCTCATATCTACAAACTCAAGTACGGTCACCGCTCACACAACCAGCCGGTGCGCATGGTTGGCACAGAGAAGTGCTTCGTAACATCGCAGAACCACGGCTACGCCGTAGACGCAAAGACACTCGGCGCCGATTGGGAGGAGCTCTTCGTAAACATGAACGACGGATCGAACGAGGGCATTCGCCACAAGTCGAAGCCTTGGTTCTCAAGCCAGTTCCACCCGGAGGCTTGCTCTGGTCCGGTAGACACAGAGTTTATGTTCGACAAGTTCGTAGAGGCTATGAACTAACTGAAGAGTTGTAGAACGAAAAGTGAAATAATCAGAATGTTTAAGTTTCGTGTTTTAGGGCTGTAGCCCGATAAAACATCAAACATTAATCATTAAACATCAGAATAAATGAAAGACGAAAATATAAAGAAAGTGTTATTGCTCGGTTCGGGTGCCTTGAAGATTGGCGAAGCGGGCGAGTTCGACTACTCTGGTTCGCAGGCGCTTAAGGCTCTGCGCGAAGAGGGCATAGAGACAGTGCTCATCAACCCGAACATCGCAACAGTGCAGACATCTGAAGGCGTTGCCGACCAGATATATTTCCTTCCCGTTCAGCCTTACTTCGTAGAGGAAGTGATAAAGAAGGAGCGTCCTGACGGCATCCTCCTCTCGTTCGGCGGACAGACAGCGCTCAACTGCGGCGTTGAACTCTACCGCAACGGCATCCTCGACAAGTACAACGTGAAGGTGCTCGGTACACCGGTGCAGGCTATCATCGACACCGAGGACCGCGAGCTCTTCGTTGAGAAGCTCGACGAGATAGGCGTTAAGACTATCAAGAGCGAGGCTTGCGAGAACATGGAGCAGGCACGCAAGGCGGCTGCCGAACTCGGCTACCCGGTCATCATCCGTGCTGCTTACGCTCTCGGCGGACTCGGCTCAGGCTTTGCTGACAACGAGGAAGAACTCGTGAAAATCGCTGAGAAGGCATTCTCGTTCTCTCCGCAGGTGCTCGTCGAGAAGAGTCTCAAGGGCTGGAAGGAGATAGAGTACGAGGTAGTGCGCGACCGCTACGACAACTGTATCACAGTCTGCAACATGGAGAACTTCGACCCGCTCGGCATCCACACCGGCGAGTCGATCGTTATCGCTCCTTCGCAGACACTCACCAACTCTGAATATCACAAGCTGCGCGCTCTCGCTATCAAGATTATCCGCCACATCGGCATCGTCGGCGAGTGTAACGTGCAGTACGCCTTCGACCCGCAGTCGGAAGACTACCGCGTAATCGAGGTGAACGCTCGTCTGAGCCGTTCTTCTGCTCTCGCTTCTAAGGCTACGGGCTATCCGCTCGCCTTTGTTGCGGCTAAGCTCGGCATGGGCTACGGCTTGTTCGAGTTGAAGAACTCCGTGACAAAGACCACATCTGCATTCTTCGAACCTGCACTCGACTATGTTGTCTGCAAAATTCCGCGTTGGGACCTCTCTAAGTTCCGCGGCGTAGACAAGGAGCTTGGCTCTTCAATGAAGTCGGTAGGCGAGGTTATGGCTATCGGTCGCAACTTCGAGGAGGCTATACAGAAGGGTCTGCGCATGATCGGTCAGGGCATGCATGGCTTCGTTGAGAACAAGGAGCTTGAGATTGAAGATATCGACGCTGCTCTGCGCGAGCCGACCGACAAGCGCGTGTTCGTCATCTCTAAGGCTATGCACAAGGGCTATACTGTCGACCAGATTCACGAACTTACAAAGATCGACAAGTGGTTCCTCGAGAAGCTCCAGCACATCATCGACATCGATGAGGCTATGAAGAAGTGCAACATCAACACTCTCGACAAGGAACTCCTGCGTACGGCTAAGGTATACGGCTTCACCGACTTCCAGATTGCACGCGCCGTAGGTCTTGAGGACGAGCTCAAGTCGATGCGCAAGGCGTCGCTCGTCGTGCGCAACCGTCGTAAGAACTACGGCATCCTGCCGGTTGTTAAGCAGATTGACACCCTGGCTGCCGAGTATCCTGCACAGACCAACTATCTGTACGTAACATACGCTGGCGTCAAGAGCGACATCACCTTCGAGAACGACAAGCGTTCTATCATCGTGCTCGGTTCGGGTGCTTACCGCATCGGTTCTTCTGTAGAGTTCGACTGGTGTGGCGTTCAGGCTCTGAACACTATCCGCAAGGAGGGCTACCGCTCGGTTATGATCAACTATAACCCCGAGACAGTGTCTACCGACTACGATATGTGCGACCGTCTCTACTTCGACGAGCTCACCTTCGAGCGTGTTATGGATATCATCGACCTCGAGCAGCCTAACGGCGTGATCGTATCTACCGGCGGTCAGATTCCTAACAACCTCGCTGTGCTCCTCGACGAGCAGCACGTGCCTATCCTCGGTACAAAGGCTCAGGACATTGACAACGCTGAGGACCGTGCGAAGTTCTCGCAGATGCTCACCAACAACGGCATCAACCAGCCTGAGTGGAGCGCCCTCACAAGCATGGATGACATCGACCGCTTCATCGAGCGTGTGGGCTTCCCGGTACTTGTTCGTCCGTCGTACGTGCTCTCTGGCGCTGCCATGAACGTATGCTCTAACGAGGACGAGCTGAAGCGATTCCTGCAGCTTGCGGCTAACGTGAGCGAGGACCACCCGGTTGTTGTGAGCAAGTTCATCGAGCATGCTAAGGAGATCGAGATGGATGCTGTGGCAAAGAACGGCGAGATTATCGCTTACGCTATCTCTGAGCACATCGAGTTCGCCGGCGTTCACTCTGGCGACGCTACCATCCAGTTCCCGCCGCAGAAGCTCTATGTAGAGACCGTGCGCCGCTGTAAGCGTGTAGGCCGTCAGATTGCTAAGGAACTGCACATCAACGGTCCGTTCAACATCCAGTTCATGGCTCGCGACAACGATATCCTCGTTATCGAGTGCAACCTCCGCGCTTCGCGTTCGTTCCCGTTCGTGAGCAAGGTGCTCAAGATCAACCTCATCGAGCTTGCCACACGCGTTATGCTTGGCTTGCCGGTTGAGAAACCGAGCAAGAACCTCTTCGACCTCGACTATGTTGGTATCAAGGCTTCGCAGTTCTCGTTCAACCGTCTGCAGAAGGCAGACCCGGTGCTTGGCGTAGACATGAGCTCTACCGGTGAGGTAGGTTGCTTGGGCGACGACACCAACACAGCATTGCTTAAGAGTATGCTCTCTGTAGGCCATCGCATCCCGAAGAAGAACATCCTTCTCTCTACCGGTGGCGCTAAGCAGAAGGTGGCTATGCTCGACGCTGCTAAGATGCTCATCGACCACGGCTACAAGCTCTATGCTACGGGCGGCACAAGCAAGTTCCTCAACGAGAACGGCATCGAGAACACTCACGTGCTCTGGCCGTCTGAGGAGGGCGACGAGCCTAAGGCTCTCGACTTGCTGCACAACCACACTATTGACATGGTTGTGAACATTCCGAAGAACCTCACAAGCTCTGAGCTTACCAACGGCTACAAGATTCGCCGTGCTGCCATCGACCTCAACGTGCCTCTTATCACGAACGCACGCCTCGCAAGCGCATTCATCTATGCGTTCTGCACAACTAAGCTTGAGGACATCGGCATCAAGTCTTGGAGCGAGTATTAAAATAGGAGGCTACGGCATTCTTGCTGTAGCCACTTAGCCTATTAGAAGACTACCTTTAGGGGGTGCAGCGGTCTCCGCTGCACCAGCCCAGCAATCCTGTGTCAGGAACTGCCCTCTTTAGGGGGTGCAGCGGTCTCCGCTGCACCAACCAAGCAATCCTGAGCCAGAAACTTATTGCTGGGTGGAGAGTATATAAAAACGGATTTATCTGTTTGCGCAGCTTCGCAGCTAAGCCAAAAACAGATAAATCCGTTTTTTGTTTCTATATAATTATTCTTGCTGATTCTCTTGTCTGCATTTTCCAAATGATGTATCTTTGCAGCGTGTAGCCCAATCGGAGTATGAGGCTGCCGATATAATAATGTAATACAGAAAGAAACAAGATGAAGAAAAGCGAACTATATAAATATGTGCTCGACTACTTCCGTGGTATCCATCCCGAAGTGACAACCGAACTGGAGTTCGGCAGCGTGTTCCAGCTGCTCGTTGCCGTTGTGCTCAGCGCCCAATGCACCGACAAGCGTGTCAATCAGGTGACGCCCGAACTCTTCGCCCATTATCCCGATGCACGCTCTATGGCAGAAGCCGACGAGTTTGAGGTGTACGAATACGTGAAGAGCGTGAGCTATCCCAACGCCAAGGCGCGCCACCTCGTAGAACTCGCTCGTATGATACAGAGCGAATACGGGGGCGAGGTGCCGCACGACTTCGATAGTCTGGTGCGCTTGCCGGGCGTAGGGCGAAAGACGGCTAACGTGATGCTGGCAGTGGCGTTCGGCGAGGCTGCGATGCCCGTCGACACGCATGTGTTCCGTGTGAGCCACCGCCTTGGACTCGTGCCGCGCACGGCTGACACGCCGCTGAAGGTGGAGCAGCAGCTCGTGAAGCACATTCCTGCTGACGACCTTGCGAAGGCACACCATTGGCTGCTACTGCACGGCAGATACATCTGCACAAGCCGCAAGGCGCACTGCGAGAAGTGCGAGTTCAAGGCTGTGTGTCCAAGCTCTACGTGCAAGTGATATTTCCCCGACCGCCGCATATAGAAACCTACTGACCGAACAATGAAATTCAACGGCAAACTACAGCTCCATACCTTCCTTCGCATCGCAATATGCCTGCTCATTGGCATCTGCATCGGCGATGCGACGGCAGACGCTGTGCCCGTTGCGCTGTGGCGGTGGCTGTTCGTAGGTCTGCTCTCGCTACTTGTTCTGCTGCACATGAGCAAGCGCCTCGAAATGATGCAGACGTTGCTGATCTTCGGCATTGTTATGGCGGGTGGAGCGTGGCGCATTACGTCGTACGATAACAGTCTGCGCTGCGCATTCACGGGCGAAGAAGAAGTGTACGAGGCGGTTGTCGTGTCGCAACCTATCAAGAAGCGACGCTCTATGAAATGCGAACTTGCCGTTGTGAGTGGGCGGCTCGCAGGACATAGGCTGAACGCTTATTTTCAGAACCCAAATTCGTTGAATCACATTGTTATAGGCGACGGCATCGAAGCGCAGTCGGTGTTCAGTGGTTTCGATGACACATACGCACAGCGCGGCGGTTTCGACTGGCGCCGACAGCGCATGGTGCGCGGCATCGTGGCTCGCACGTTCGTCGCCTCGGACAAGTGGAAACGTGCGGAGGTGAGCCTCGAAGCTATGCCGCGAATCGACCGTCTCGCTCTCTCGCTGCAGTCGCTGCGCTACGACCTGCTCAGCCGACTGCAGGGCAGCGCCATCTCCGAAGATTCGTACGCCACTATTGCGGCAATGACCCTCGGCGACAAGACAGGTGTCAGCGCCGAGCTACGCGATACGTATTCGAAGGCAGGCGTGTCGCACGTGCTCGCCCTCTCCGGACTACATCTCGGCATCATCTACGCCATGATTGCATTGCTGCTCGGGCGCCGTCGCAACACGATGGGCGGACTGCTCGTAACGCTTCTCCTCGTCTGGACCTTCGCCTTGATGGTGGGCATGTCGCCGGGCATAGTGCGTTCGGCTGCGATGTTTAGCGTCTACGCCTCAATGACCTTTCTGCAGCGCGACTATCTCACGGCGAACAGTCTCGCCCTTGCCGCAAGTGTGATGCTCCTGGCGAGTCCGGCGATGCTGTGGGACGTCGGCTTTCAGATGTCGTTCTTGGCAGTGATGGGCATCGTGATATGCCACGTGCTGCTCCGCAACAACCGCTTCTACGTGCGCTATGCTCACCGCCGATTCGTCGGCAAGCTCGTCTCGCTTGTGTGCATTTCGCTCGCCGCCCAACTCTTCGTGCTGCCGCTGGTGATGTACTACTTCGGCAATGTGCCCTTCTATTTCCTTCTGGCTAACATCATCGTCGTGCCGCTCACCACCTTTATCATATATGCCGCCATGCTCTTGTTCGTGCTCTCGCCGTTGTGTCAGTTAGCTGCGTGGATGACGGTCGTTTGGCAGTGGCTGGCGAGTGGAGTGGGGTGGGTCGTAGCGCAGATGAACACTCTGCTTAAGGTTATCGCCTCACTGCCCGGTGCAAGTGTCGAAGGTGTGTATATCAGTGCTTTACAGCTCTCGCTGATGTATGTCCTGATAGTGGCTCTGGTCGGCGTATGGCGCTACGGACAACAGATGTACAACTCGATGCATGGGAAGTTTAAAAGTGAGGATGATCTTAAAAAGCTAAGAGTAAGAAGAATGGGTAAAAAGTAAAAGAGTAAAATGGGGTTGAAGTTTGCGAAAATAAAAAGTTTTGTCTAACTTTGTAGAAGATAGGCTGCACCTCGGCAATTAAAGCAAGCTTTATTGCGCTCGGTTTGCACTATCTTTGCAAAAAACAAATAGACAGGAATTTATGAAACCGGATGGTACTAATTCTTTATCTTGGTCGTATGTCTTTGTGCATCATAGCAAAGTGAGGAAGGTGGAAGCAAGGCTGAACGCCGACAACGTACCCCACTTTGTGCATAAGACCGTGCGCTATTACAAGAAGCGAGCGAAGCGTGGCGTGCAGCGTCAGGAACTGCAGACCGTCAGCGGACTCGTCTTTTTGCAAGGCAATCCAAAAGAACTACAAGAATATCTGAACTGGAATTTTCCACATACCTATCTCTGCAAGAACTGCAGTACGGGCAAGGCGGCTGTGATACCCGATTCGCAGATGCGACCCTTCATGCGCATCAACGAAACGGAGCCCGATCGTATCCGTTTCCTTCTTAAGCCTTTCCATTATTATGCTCGCAACCGCATCCTCCTCCGCATCACCTCTGGCGACCTGGCAGGACTCGAAGGTTACGTCATTCGCATCGACCGCGACCGTCGTCTTATCATGGATGTCGGTGGCATGAGTGTGGCTATCGCAGGTGTGCATGCTGAGCACTTTGAAGAGGTCGATCAGACTGGCAGTGCAGCCCTCGACGGCTCACCGTTCTACGAGCGTAACCTCCATGAGCGCGAGGCACTTATCGACCGATTTTTTCATCCCGTAAAGACCACAAAGGACGTCGCCCCGCAAGCCGAGAACATCGACTATCTGCGCAATTATGTACTGACGGAGCTTTCGCAATACCGGATGCTCCCCGCCGAGGCATGGCTCATTCTCAGCTTCATCATCAAGGAGATTGGCTACTACTACGCCCCCTCCTTCGAAAAGCTCCAGCGCCATCTCGCCCCAATCATGCAGGCTGGCACACAAGTCCTTCAGGAGATGCAGCGCCTCATTGATAGCGAGCCGACGGAAGAAACACGCAACAGATACCAGACCGAACAGCAGGAACTGCTGACCACCTACGGCTATCTGTTCATGGATTCTGATATTGCGTAGTGTGTTCCGAAACCCTCTGAAAGTCAAAAAAGTGTTCACTATTGCCGTCCGATTCAAATAAAATGACTACCTTTGTGACTTAAGAAGTCTCTTTGCAAGAGACCGCATCAAATTGAATGGTATTTATGAACGCTATATCATTTTCAACTACTAGACGATTGCAACCATTACGTATGGTTGCAGCCAACGACATAAAGTAGAAAAGAATTTATGAAACCGGATGGTACGGATTCTTCTTCTATCGCCAACGAGAACCCCGCTTCTCCAAACGGCACCACGTTCCTGAGCCAGACGACAAGACTGGTTCAGAGGTAGAGAAGTATCCGTATGTGTAGGGCCAATCGCATCTCGCTGTAGGCATTCAACTACGAATTCAAGCAATCAAAGCTTTTTAGCATTTTTATGAATAAACTATATTATTCACTCCCTTTTGTTCTCTTACTTTCTGCCTTCTATGCATTGAGAGATGATGTGAATACTTACATCAGTACAATGTGGGTAGGAGAGTTGTTATCGTATGTATCAAAGGCATGTACTAATAGTAGTTTGTTTAATATTCTGTTGGCATTAACTTTATGTTGCTTCTTCTTAATAATCGGTAAGAAAATATATCATAGTAAAGGGTGTATATTTAGGAGTTGCTGTATCCTCTTTGCAATATCATATCTTTATACCAACAATTATTGGGTGTTTTCCAAAACTTACTTCTTTAATATTGGTTATGATACGCTGTTGATTATTTCTTCTATTATTATCCTTATAACTGATACAATAGCCATTGCAAGACGATGTCATTCTGAAGATAATACAGATACTTTCATAGATGACATGAAAGGATATTGTATGGATCAGATTTATGCTAAATACAGAGATACGGGTTGGGATAATTATGTTGATGATTTGTTAGCACTTATGCCAAGAGAGCGTTTGAAGCGTGAATCACTGGCGATTGGTATATCTGGAAATTGGGGTAGTGGCAAAACCTCTTTTTTGAAGACCATGCAAAACAGTATGGGTGCAGATTATCGTGTTGTATCCTTTAATCCTTGGACATGTACAGATAAAGAACAGATAGTCTCTAAGTTCTTTACCTTAATGCGAAAACAAACAGAGGATGATGATGAGTCATTGCGTAATGCAATTCAAAAGTATCGTGATATAGTCCTTGATGTTGATATTCATCCTTCCATAACTTTGCTTGCCAAGATATTCCCAAAATTTAAAGAGAAAGAGAGCCTAGAGTCGTTAAAGGATAAAATAGAAAAGGCTATTTCTGCTGATGGGGCAAAGCCGTTTGCTATCTTTGTTGACGATCTAGATCGATTGGAAGGAGACGAGTTGTTTGAGGTGTTACGACTCATCCGTGTCACAGCAAATTTCCGTAATGTAGTATTTGTTGTCGCTTACGATCGTAATTATATCTGTAATGTGCTTAATGAATCCAAGAACATAAAACGTGCGGAAGAATATCTACAAAAGATATTTCATTTAGAGGTTTCACTACCGAAGTTTGAGGATGAAACATTGCTTGATGTGTTTATGGAAGAGGTTTCTCGTATCGAGCCTCTTGTTAAGAAAAATGAGGTGGAGGTTAGACAATCTATAGTACAACTATGTGATTCTGTAGGAGTATCGTTTACCGACTTCATACCAAATTTTCGGCAGGCACGTCGTTTTGCCAATATATTTGCTCTTAATCTAAAGGCGATATTCTCACATACAAAGAATTTTATAATTCGTGACTTCTTTGGGATAGAACTTCTTCACTTTGCTTTTCCAGAAGTCCATCACCAATTGATGTACAAGCCAATGACTTTATTAAAACAACGCCCTAAAGCGTTATCCAAATCAAAATTGTTGGTTTATGAAGGTGAAGAGAATACCTGTTGGCAAAAGTTACTAAAGGCACTATTTTCTAAAGAAAGTGAGACAGGACGAACACCAAGAGAGATTCGCTCGCAGCTCAGCTATGCTAATTACTTCTGCTATCGTTTACCTAAAAATGTTATAGGTTTTACTGAATTCGAGAGTGTAATGATTGAGGAAGAATTAGAAGATGTTCGAAATAAAATTAATCATTGGATGCAGATATCTGCTTTTACCAATTCACTCTGTGATCATTTCATGAGCTACCACATGCATGGGTATAGGGACGAAAAGGTAATACGAAATTATATATGTGCATTATTAGAGTTTCTTCCATGTTTGACAGAACATAGTATCTTACAAATATCTTCTGATAGATACTGGATAAGAACAGGTGTTGATTTGTATGGATTAAGAAGTGAGGTAATTTCTTTGTTTGAAAGTTCTATTGGTAAGGGTTTGTGTTTAGAAAAGATAAATACCCTATTAACAACTTTTTATCATCCATTTATGGTGGACGACGATCCAGAAGAAATACCTATAGATTTGTTGACAATATCTGAGCTTGATAGGCTTGCAGAAATGTGTCTGGTTAAGTATATAGAACAGCAGAAAGAGAAGCCGTCTCCATGTGAAATTTCTAAGAAAAACAGCCCGTTTAATACTTTTCTTAAGTCAGGTGTATATATTGAAAGTTATTATAATGATGGCGAGCGATTGATTGACAACTTTTCTAATCTCATGTGTAGGGAGCTGATTAGGCAATATGAAGGTGTTGAAGCAGACCTACTCACTTTTCGTGAGTTTATTGAACCATATATAATAAAGACTGCCGATCCAGCAGATGAAGAATATGAAGCTCAAACGATAAAGCATGACATAGAATTAATCTTTGTCAACTTTAAATTGTTTGAAGAGTTTGTACATAAGACGTTCAGTCCAAATGAGGAAATAGAAAGGAATTTGAAATATATCCGTAATATTATGATTTCAACTCATTAGTATTCTGATTTTAATGTGTACTGATAATATTTTTAATAAAAATGATAGAGGTAAAAGATATATGCACAGCATACCTTGAAGGTTATTTTTATGCCAAGATAACTGAACATCTTATTACAGATAAGATTCAGTGTTTTAATCTTGATATTCTCAAGAAGGCTGCTGTTGAATGTATGAAAGATTACATCGAACACTCAGCTTTTTCTAATGAAGAGAAAGAGGAGTTGAAAAATAATTATGAGCATTGGGCTGATATAACTTTTCATGGAATCAAGCAACGATTGCGTGAAAGTCATAAATTGTATGAATAAAAAATGAGCGATATTGGTCAAAGATACAAATTCAAATCGTCGCTCATTTAAAATCTCTTGCTAAAGACTGTATTTCAATTAATTTAAAGAGCGATAAGTCCACTTTGACGGGACAGTAGTGATAAAAGTATCTTCGTAGCAGCTTTTTTACAGCATTTTCATCAAGCTAAGATTACAGAGCAAAGCTCGTTTTTGCTATGTTATGGAGAGGAATCTCTTGAACTCAATGTAAAGGTACTTGCAAAAGTTCCTACACAAAGGGCTATGCCCTAAATTGGAGAACTACTAGTATGACAGTTATATCTTCATTATAGCATATGTTTACAATTATAATTAGGTTATTATTTGTTGCTTTCACAGCTGCTTTTGCAGCCATGCTTTCCTATAGTCCAAAAGGATTCAAAGGTACTATTCCATTTCTAAAGCAATGTTTCCCAGGTATGAGTAAGAAATGTTATTTTCGTATTAACTTCTTCTTGATAGTTATCATAGGTACATTCTTTGGTTATCTACTATCCCAACCTGAAACTCCAGCCGCCTGTATTTTTGCAGGGTTGACTTGGACAGGTTCTATACAAGCTATATTGCACACAACTTCTAAGGAAGAAAATCAAAAGTAAAATGAATAGTAATATTATTTTTACTATAGTTCTATTGTCTTTAACTATTTTTTTTGCATTAGTTGTTTTTAGAATACATGCATTTAAACACTTGAAGGCTTGGACTATAATTGCTTTTGTTTTCTTTGTTGGAGGAATTTTCCTTGTTGGAGTAATTTCGAAGCAAGAAATAGCGAAGAATGAAGACGAAATATCTGTATTGGTCAGATTGTTGCATTCTGAAATTGATAATATAGAATCTATCAGTGTAAACAATAAAAAAACAGAATATATCAAACAATCAGATATTGTATTGCATAAAATAGATAGTATTGCTTTGCGTATCAAGGAAGAAGAAGCGTACACGGACATAAATATAGATAAGCGAATTGCGCAAATCAGAAAAATAGTAAAAGATTCAAAATCTTTAGTAGAGACTTTAAATGATACTATAAATATAATGGATATGGTTATCGAAAACCAATATGAAGTGACAGATGAAGAAATGAACATACAAAAATTGCCACTATCAAATGAAAGAAATTTTTCGTTCTTATTAAAAATATACGATGAAAACTTACGAGGAAGAGCAAAAGCAATATATATAATAAGTAAAGCCACCCCATCAGTTGGCAAAACTTATCAATATAAGAATAAACAAAATCATTTTGTGTTGCCGTATTTCTCTCAAAATACAAAGCTATCTTATAGAATTGGAATTTTAACATATAATGAGGACCGTAAGACATACACATATTATTATATAAAGGTATAACGAATATGAGTTTACAAGAAAATATAGAAAAGTTGTCTGATTCTGTGAAGATGGGGAGTCAGCAATGTAGATATTGGATGGTGAGAACTAATGCTGGAGCTTACTTTGATTTGTTTGTTAAGAACGACTATGTAGCACTTAGCAGAAATGATATTCCATATAATTTGTTGTATGAAGCTAAGCAGCAATATCACGACAAAACGAATATCATTATCAAGAAGGTAAAAGAAGTCATCAAGAAATCCTCGACTATTGATAAGAGTGGATATGATGAACGTTCTTTATCTTTAGCCATATCACAAGTATATAAATTTGTGTATGAGGTTCAAAAGAATGATATAGTCATTATACCCTCAGAAAAATCTGATGAAATATGTATAGGCGTATTTACTGAAGATAATCTCGCAGATTCCCAGCAGACGAATGAAAATTTTGTATATACAAGAAAGGTAAGGTGGATAAAGTTGTTGAAGAAAAGATTCTTTGATCCGTTCTTTTACAAGCTGTTTACTTCTCATCATGCAATATGTGACGTTAGCCCCTATCAAGAATATATCGAAAGATGTATTCGCAGTCAGTTTGTAATTAACGACGAATCTCATTATGTTATAGCGTTAACCTCTGAGAAAATAAAAGCTCGCCATCTATTTAAGTTTGGCGACTTGATGTTGGAGCTATTTGAGGATTATATCAAATCTGAATCTTTGAATTTTGACATAAATAGTATAGATGCCTCTATCAATTTAAATAGTCCAGGACGTATAGATTTCAAATCCAATGTCAAAATTGGTGCTTTGTTGATGTTGTTTATTCCAGCGATTTTGACAGGATGCACGAATGCTGAAGGACATCAAGATAATGCAGAAATCTATAATAGTATTTTCAACTTTAGAAACACTCATTCCGACAGAATTAATGAGTTGGACTCTCTAATCAATTCATTGCAAGTGAAAAAGATTGAGGATAGTTTTAATATAGTCAATAATGACAAATGAGTTGTAAACTATGGTGTCCCGTTAAAATCGGAATTAGTTAAATATTATTCAAATAGCTATTTAAAAAGGATGATAAAGTTCTTTGATATTAGTGATGTAGACTTTGAACCTAGCATTCATTGCAATGATGCTGCTAAGTTGTAAATCCAAATCGTTGCACATTTGAAATCTCTTAAAAAAGACTGTATTTCAATTAATTCAAAGAATGATTAATCTACTTTTATGAGACAGTAGTGGTTACAGATAAATATGGTAGTTACTTATCGTTGTTATGCTATTGGATTTGTGTGCTATGGGTAAGGTGTATGTGAATGATATAAAATTGAGAAAAATGGAAGATAAAAAGACTTTTAAGATATTATGCATAGATGGTGGAGGAATCAAGGGATTGTATTCCGCCCAAGTACTTGCAAAATTTGAAGAAAGTTTCAATACGAGACTTTCAGATCATTTTGATTTGATATGTGGCACTTCTACTGGAGGAATTATTGCTTTAGCAGCATCTGCTAAGATTCCTATGGTAGATGTTGTAAAGTTTTACGAAGAGCACGGACCAAATATTTTTGCTTCAAAATGGAAGATTTTTGCTAAATTAGGAAATAATATTCTTGCATTTAAACAAGCTTTATTTACATCTAAATATTCACAAAAGCCTTTGCGTAATGCTCTGGTTTCTGTTTTTGGTAATAAGACCATTAAGGAAAGTTGGAATTTACTGTGTATACCTGCGTATAATTTATCCAACGCAAAACCAAGAATATTCAAGAGGGATTATGACACATTAGACCAAGACGGCAATAAGACTTATGTTGATGTGGCTTTGGCGACTGCTGCTGCTCCCACTTATCTTCCTATAAAAGAAATTGAGAATTTGGACTATGTAGATGGTGGTCTCTTTGCGAATAATCCTGTCGTGGTAGGATTAACAGAATACTTGTACAAATGGGCGAATAGAGGTATGTTTGATGGAGTTGACATTTTGTCAATCAGCAGTTGTGAGAAAAGTTTGGGATGGAGCCCGAAAGGAAGAAGACTGTCTTTCTTGAAATGGAGCGACTACCTGTTTGACTGCTATTCTCATGGACAAGCTCTGTCAGATGAATTCTTTATCCAGCAATTGATTAATAGCGATTCTCTCAAATTCAAACTCAATGTAGTTCGTGTCGCAAATAATCCCCTATCAGGTCAGCAAGAAAAATATGTTAGCATGGATAATGCAAGCAAACATTCTATAAAGGTGCTAAACCAAATAGGCAAAGCGACCGGTGCACTCTATAAAGAAAAAGGAGAAGTGAAAGCATTCTTCAAAACGAAAAAGACAATTAATCCAGAAGATTATGGCAAACAATAATGAACAATTCAAAGCATTTCACGATGCGATTAAAGCTAGTAAAACACGTAAAGAAACATTGCGAACAAATCGCCAGGCATTACGCGACAAGATAAAGAAATATTTTAAGGATAATCATCCCGATTACGTTCAGCCTAAGTTTTGTTGGCAAGGTTCGTTTGCTATGGATACCATACTTAATCCGATAAAAGATGAGGACGGATTAGGTGCCTATGATTTGGATGATGGTGTGTATTTCATTAGCGATGATGAAGATGACAAGAAAGACTTAGAATGGTACCATTTAGAAATATACGAGGCTGTAAAAAAACATACAACAAAGGGAGCTGAGGATAATGATCCTTGTGTAACGGTCTTGTATGCTGATGGTCACCATGTGGATTTACCAGTCTATTTTATGATTGAAGACGAAACTCCTCAGTTATCACATCGAAAGACTCCTTGGATAGAATCCGATCCAAAAGGGTTGAGGACTTGGTTTAATGATGAATGTTCTGAAAAGACCAATCTGAAAAGAATGGTACGCTATCTGAAAGCTTGGTGTGATTTTGTGAAAAGTGAGACAGACAAGAAAATGCCAACAGGTTGTATTCTTACCATGCTTGCAGCAGAACATTTTGCAGAGCCTGATGCTGATGGAAGAGAAGATGTACAAATGAAAGACATTCTTGTCAACATGTATGATTCATTGAGTGCTGATAATGGTTTTCATTGTTATCGTCCAACATCCCCATATGATGACTTGTTTGAAGGATATAGCGAAAAACGGAAAAAAGATTTTCTGAATGAACTGAAATCTTTCAAAGAAGATGCAGAACGTGCCATCAATTCCAAGAACCCAAAAGACGCTTGCGGTAAATGGCAGAAGCATTTTGGCGATAGATTCTGTTGTAGCACGGCAAAAGATGAGGACGAAGATGCACAAAAGAAATCTTTTGCAGGAACAATAAACAACGAGAGTAAATACGCATAACCATGGCAGAGTTGCTTGTTTCTTGTTTTAGGGACGTAAATTTGACTGAAGAGGTAGAAAGAATTGATTCTATACCAAATATCAGCAGAAACTATGTAGAATGTTGGAAACTGTCAACGGAGATATTTGTATCTGACGTTCTCACGCCAATAGTTTTCTACATCGGTTTTGGTATAGACTTCCCTTATTCTATGCCTTCATTCTATTTTCCATCTCTCCAATTTGGTTATCTTCCTCATGTAGAAAGTGTTGGAGGAAAACTTTGCCTGTTTGAAGATGGAACAAGTTTCTATCCCAAGGATGCAAGCGAAATGATACTTTTCTGCATAAAGAAAGCCAAAAGGCTGATAAAAGAAGGAGCAGAAAAGCAAAATACAGGTGATTTTCTTTCTGAAATAGCAAGCTATTGGACAAGACGATACAATAACGAGCCAGAAGTAAAAGAAACTTTCTTTATAAACAATAGCATTCCGACTACGACATCCATCTTGAATGCAATCAGTTATGCTGTGCCAGTTTCTGGACTCAAAAGGAAAGACACGATTGTCAACACTTTACTCTATTGTTCCGATGAAGAACCTTTTGACTCTTATTTGTCGAGAAACTTCGATACGAAGAATAGAAAGGTCTTGTTTGTAAGTGGTTTCAATGCGAATCACATTGCACCATACAATCTGAACTTTGCTGCTTTTCTGAATCATTTGTCAGATAAAGAGGATCAAAAGAAAGTCAAGAGTTTTATCAATGCTCATCAAGGAGGACAAATATTTTTCAAACTGACGGAAAATAGAATTGGCGGCATTGAAGTTAAGCCTGTTAGACTACAAAGAAATGGATTTAGGAAAGGAAGTTTGACAACCTGTGATGTATATCTGAACTTTGAAGAGAAAACGACCAACCTCACAAGACTTTTTGGTTGTTTGTATTCTAAAGAGAGGATCGCAGAACGGACTTTTGGCGAACTTATGCAAAAACAGAATTTTCTTGTTGCAGGTTTAGGAAGCATCGGTTCTAATCTGGTACATTTCCTTAATGGCAACAATAACGTTTCGTTCACGCTTGTTGATAAAGAAGTGTTGACAGTGGATAATGTTGGAAGACATTTATTGGGGTATAGATATGTAAACCAGTTTAAGGTGTGTGCCCTCATTGATTACCTACGATCAATACGCCCTGAGCAAAAGAATAATTTTTGCATCGCTTCCATTCAGAAATATATTGGAGGAATTTTCCAGAAACTGTCAGAATATACAGCTTTATTTCTTTGCACAGGCGACACCATGACAGAAGAATATTTCATTAATGCAATTAATAAAGGCGATATAGCCATACCAGTATTTATCCTGTGGTTAGAACCATTCGGTGCAGCAGGACACATGGTGTACATAAACCCAAACAGCCTTCGTCGCCCATTATCCATTAATGATACTCAGACTACACGGTATATTCATAATGTGATAAACGAAGCAGAATACAAGAATCAAGACAATCATTTCACGAAAAGAGATGCGGGATGCAATGGCTTGTATGCCTTGTATTCAGATAATGATGTCCTCTTGATGATGTCTGCATTTTATCCGATTATCAATCGACTTTTGGCTGAGCCAAAAGAATCAAAATGTTACAGATGGGTAGAAAACATAAGAAGAGTCGTTCAAAAAGGAATAAAAGTCAATATCAAACCCGACGAGATTTCGCCGGGAACAATACAGGACTTTCCTCTATAACACGGTACGATATTGAGATCACAGATGAGTGTTTGGAAATGCTGAATGTCAAAAGACAGTTTGACAAAAATGAAGACTGCGGCATACTGTTTGGTTCACAAGTCTCAGATAGGAAAATACGTATTAATTCCATATCTGGGTCGTGTTGTGACAACACATCCGCACTTAAATGTTCATGTCATCTTGATGTTGCAAAAGCCAATAAACTCATAGAAGAAGAGTTCTCTAAATCCAACCAAACAAGATTTTATATAGGAGAATGGCATACTCATCCTGAAGATAATCCCTCTCCATCATATCAAGATTTAAACTCTCTAAAGGAATCGTATTATAAAAACAAATTGGTTATTTCAAATCTTATCTTAATGGCAATCATTGGCAGAAAAGATATTTGTTGGAATATATATGATGGAAAAGAGTTTCATAAAATAAAAATAGTAAACAAATAAGCAATACTTTCATGAATGTAACAATATAGCGATTATGAACAACTTCAATGATATAAAAATAGCGGTGGCCGGAACTGGCTACGTCGGTCTGAGTATAGCAACATTGCTGTCTCAGCACCATCATGTTACAGCAGTAGATGTAATCCCTGAAAAGGTGGAGAAACTTAACAATCGTATCTCGCCGATACAGGACGATTATATAGAGAAATATTTGGCAGAGAAGGAACTGAATCTGACTGCCACCCTTGACGGCAAATCAGCTTATAAGGATGCCGACTTCGTGGTGATCGCAGCACCCACCAACTACGACCCGGTAAAGAATTATTTCGATACAACCCATGTCGAAGAAGTAATTGACCTGGTGTTGGAGGTGAATCCAGACGCCGTGATGGTTATCAAGAGTACCATCCCTGTGGGTTATACTCGCAGCCTCTATTTGAAGTATGCGCAAAAGGGAGCGAAGAAGTTCAATCTTCTGTTCTCTCCCGAGTTCCTTCGCGAGAGCAAGGCGTTGTACGATAACCTTTATCCAAGCCGTATCATCGTAGGCTATCCAAAGCTTATTGACCGCCCCGAGTTTGCAGAAGAAAACGAGGCAATAAAGGCTGTGACTGACGTAGAGAAGATGAAAGAAGCGGCCAAAACCTTTGCAGCTCTCTTGCAGGAAGGAGCCATCAAGGAGAACATTGACACCTTGTTCATGGGCATGAAGGAAGCCGAGGCAGTGAAACTCTTCGCCAATACCTATCTTGCCCTTCGCGTAAGCTATTTCAATGAGCTTGACACATACGCTGAGGTCAAAGGTCTTGATACCAAGGCTATTATCGACGGTGTTGGTCTCGATCCTCGCATTGGCACCCACTATAACAACCCTTCATTCGGTTATGGCGGCTACTGCTTGCCGAAGGATACCAAACAGCTTTTGGCCAACTATGCTGATGTGCCAGAAAACCTTATCGAGGCAATCGTTGAATCGAACCGCACTCGCAAGGACTACATTGCAGATGCCGTATTGAAGCGAGCTGGTTATTATAGCTATGCAGCCGACAACAGCTTTGACACCGCCAAGGAGCACAACTGTGTGATAGGCGTCTATCGCCTCACGATGAAGTCCAACTCCGACAACTTCCGCCAGTCTGCCATTCAGGGAATCATGAAACGCATCAAAGCAAAGGGAGCAGAGGTTATCATCTACGAGCCGACACTTGAAGACGGCAGCACTTTCTTTGGTAGCAAGGTCGTTAACAATCTGGATGCCTTCAAGACGGAAAGCCATGCAATCATCGCTAACCGCTATGACGCATGTCTGGACGATGTAAAGGATAAGGTTTACACACGAGACATATTTAGAAGAGACTAATTTTTCTTTTAACTATGAATTAATACTGCAATGTTATATTATAATTTTGCGGAAAAATAAAAAGCTGAGTTATATGACCAGTTATTATAAGAATAAATCAGAGCTTTATTTGAATGCTGCTGAATTCTTGCTAAAATCTCAAGATGGGTATTTTGTAGCAGTTCCTCATACTGCTTATTATAGCTGTCTTTTATTGATTGAACATAAATGCTATATTGTTGATCAAAAAAATGAAAATGATATTAGACCAGAGGTAAATGTAACAAAGCCTGCATTACATGAAGGATTGATTAACTATATGAAGAGTTCATTGGCCAATTCAACAAGGCAAAATGCGTATGCTGATATGAGGAATTTTGTTTCTAAGATTGCAGATTTAAAAAAGATGCGTGTCAAAGCCGATTACAAAAACGAAAATCCCTCATTAAATGACAGTCAGAAGTCATACGATTTGGCCAAAGAAATCCAAAGCATTATAAAAAGAAATTGATAATGAAAGTTTTTGATTATTTGAAAAAGGAAATGACAGATTTTGTCAGTGCCTTTAAGAATGCGAAAGTAACCTATGAATATGATGAATTAGCCAAGATTCACACCATAGAGATTTTGCCTCAATATCTGTTTGAAAGTGATGAGTTTGCTAAATGGGAATGTGAGTTCTTTAAGGAGGCTTTTAATTTTATTCCTGGTGAAGACGTTGCATTTATTTCTGAGGATGCTTATGTCGGAATCCAGCATGTTGATTGGACATTGCATGGCTCAGAGTATTTCTCTAAAGATGATATGCTGGATAATCACATCTCTAAAAATGATGCTTTTGATATTTTAGAGAACAATAATGGAGAAATCAGTGAGTTTAAAGCGATGCAGCACTTGCCTTATAATGTCTTTAGTGTGATAACTTCAGAATGTGTTGGTTTTGAGCAAAATGACAATCCTGTTATGGGCATAAAGGTATTAGATTCTAATGATACAATTATGTCTTTAGAAGACAGTTTGATGCAAGCAGCTTAAAAAAATAATATACAATGGTGAATATTAATGAAAAAAAATCAGGATTCAGTGTTGAAAGCATTATTCTCACTGAGTCGAGTTTTAACAGAAAAGGAAAGATCGACTTTAAGGATTCTGAGCAGGAAGTTTCTTTCGAAACCGGTGTAGGTTCTAAGGAGAATATTGTTAATGTAAAGCTCACTACAACTGTTATTAATAAATACCAGAATGAGGAGCAGTACATAATAAAAGTTACAATGGTAGGAGTTTTTAAACGTACCGGTGATTCCACAATAAAAGATAATGAGCAATTTGGAAGAATAAACGGAGCTGCTATCATTTTCCCTTTTGTACGTGAACACATAGCCAACATCGCAATGAAAGCTGGTCTTGGCAGCCTCATCCTTCCTCCTGTTAATTTTACAAAGGTCAATGTAAGTAGCAACAAGCAATAATGATTACTAATGGCTCAAGGTAAAAATGCAAACATTCGTTATGCTGTTTTAGATCGTTGTTTTCGAGATCGAAGGAAGCGGTATTATATGGATGATTTAGTAGATTCTTGTAATGAAGAACTTTACAATTATGATGGTTCATCAGTATCCGAACGTCAAGTTCGTGAAGACATTCATTTTATGCAACGTGAAGCAGGAGGAGCCATTCCTTTAGAATCAATTAGAGACGGACATAAAAAATATTATCGTTACTCAGATCCCGATTTCTCTATCAAGAATCTTCCTATGAGTCAGCATGAAGCAGAGTTGCTTTCCGATACGATAAATATGTTATCTCGTTTTAAAGGACTGCCTAACCACGAATGGTTGCATGCTACATTGGCACAAATGAGATCTACATTCAATATTGACAATGCTCAGCAATCTTATGTGAGTTTTTCTCAGAATGAGGATTTGCAAGGCTTAAGCTATTTTACTCATTTATACGAAGCAATTGCAAGTCATCAAGTTGTTTTGCTCAAATATCATAAGTTTGAAGGTAATTCATGGGATAGAATCGTTCATCCTTATCAGTTACGTCAATATAATAATAGATGGTTTTTGGTTGGTAAAGAACCGTCTTTATGTGAGATGTTGCCTTTGGTGGTAATTCCTTTAGACAGAATAGACAGTTTTAAGGTTTCTGATGCGATAACATTTGAACCTTATAATGGGGAAATCGATGAATGCTTTAAAAATATAGTAGGTGTTTCGTTACGATTTAATACGCCCTGTCAGCATATAGTATTCAAGGCTTTTTCTGTAATTGCTTCGTATATAGAAACCAAGCCAATACATCATTCTCAAATGGTAGTGGAGCGTCATGATGAATTTACAATATTTTCTCTTGACTTGATTCCTAACTATGAGTTTGAGACCATCATGATGTCATATGCAGATAATTGTGAGATTTTGGAGCCTTTATCTTTAAGGAAGAAGTTGGTAATAAGGGCTAATGATATCCTTAAATATAATATAGATGATTAAAATTTTAAAAGAATGAAGTAAGTCTGCAAACTTAGCTCCTACATTTGCATCAGTATTAATTTAAATAGTGATATGACAACAAGTGCTTCATTTTCGACCTTTCTCGATAACATAAAGGTGGATAATTTCCAGAAGATCGGAGACCGATACAAGGAAATAACAAAGAAATTAAATAAAACTTTTAGGGATACTGATTCTGAAACTGCCAATAGTTTGCAGGTAGGTTCTTATGGGCGATATACAGGCATAAAGGGTATATCCGATTTGGATATGTTGTATATAATGCCTAAAGGCAAGTGGGATATTTATAAAAACTCTCCCAATAAGTTACTTGCAGATGTTCGAGATGCCTTAAGAGAGCGTTATCCAAATACAGACATACGTTATGACAGTTTGGTCGTAGATGTTTTCTTCAAAGACTTCACCTTTGAGGTCCAGCCAGTTTTTGAAGAGGCAAGTGAGGATGGTTATATCAATTACAAATATCCAGATACAAAATACGGATGTTATAAGATAACAAAACCCAAGCAAGAGCAGAATGCTATGACCGAATTTAAAAATGATCATGGTGGTCATCATCGTCTGTTATGCAAGATGACTCGCTCATGGAAAAACACAATGGGTGTTGCCATGGGAGGGTTGTTGGTGGATACTTTAGCTTATAATTTCTTGAAAGAAAAGGACGAATATGATTTTGCTACATATTCTGATTTTGATGATATGTGCAAAGATTTCTTTGAATATCTTAAAGATCAACCTAAGCAAGATCATTATCAGGCGTTAGGAAGCAATCAAGATGTAAAAGTAAAACATCCTTTCCGCAATAAGGCAAAAGATGCATACGAAAAGGCAAAAAAAGCTATAGAACATGAAACAGATGAACAAAGGAATGAAGCTTGGCGTGAGGTCTTTGGTAAGAACTTCCCTAAGGCAGAATCCAAAGTAAGGGAACATAAAGCATATGCTGAAGATTTTGTTGACAATGAGCAATTTATTGAGGACAGGTATCCGGTAGATGTTATCTATGATTTGAAGATTGATTGTATTGTGGAGCGAAATGGTTTCCGACAATCAAAACTTCGTGATATACTGTTAAGAAATGAATGGCTTCCTCATGATTATACGTTGAAGTTTTTTATAGATAAGACGGATGTTCCTGGAGACTATATCGTAAAATGGAAAGTAAGAAATGTTGGTGAAGTGGCTGAACTCCGTAATTGTTTGAGAGGATTTATAGAGAATCCTAATCTAAACAACAATGGTCGTAAGGAAACATCCAATTTCTTTGGTCCACATTATGTAGAATGCTACATAATTAAAAATGGAATAGTGGTCGCTCGTGATAAAATATCTGTTCCTATTGGAAATTAAAAAAAGATTCTTATGGATGAAGAAAATATGATAAAACTACTCAATTCACAAATTCGTAATTCTTATGGAAATGTGTTTTGGACGCATAAAATACATGAGAAAGATGCAGATTTATATCGAATTTGGAATAATCGGTTGAAAATAACCCAAATTGTTTTGTCGGCAATCTCTACTACAGGTTTAGTCTTCGTGTTGTTTGGTGTTGATGAATCAAATATAGCTGATGGAAACAATTGTTTGGTGAGAACCGCAGCAATAATTTCTGCCTTTATATCTGCTTTGCTTGTAATAGCGAACTCGTTGTCAAAAGGTTATGATCTTGGTGAGTTGTCCGCATCACATGGAGCAACAGCTATAAAACTTCTTGATCTTAGAGAACAATATCTCTCTTTACTATATGATATAAAAGGACGGCATTTGAGTGTTGAGAGTATCCAAAAAAGAAGGGATGAATTAAAAGATAAGACATTGGCGATATACGCTAATGCTCCTAGAACAACTTCATGTGGTTATGCCAAAGCTGCGAAAGCAATAGAGATAGGTGAACCTTTCTTTACAAAAGAGAGTTTAAATAAGATTCTTCCAATTGATTTGCAAGAAGGATATTAAGCATTCAAATATAGTCACTCAAACAATTTCTATTATTTCATGGTTATTTCATATCTTTGGTATGAAATAACCATATTCAATGTAACTCATTTAAATTAGTTATTGTAAAGTATGTCTGAGATTTTTTCTTTGGACAGCTGTAACTAATTTTATTAAAAGTAATAATTTAGTGGAAGAAATATCATCAAATAAAAGAATAGCTAAAAACACATTACTAATGTACGTACGTATGTTAATAATGATGTTCATTGGCTTTTATACAAGTAGGGTAGTTTTTAAAGCACTTGGAATATCCGATTTAGGCATTATTAATGTCGCAGGATCGGTTTTAGCAATGTTCTCATTTATAAATGAAACATTTGTTACTGGAACTCAACGTTTTTTGTCCTTTGCCATAGGTGAAGGCAATCCTGAAAAATTAAAGAATACCTTTAGGTGTGCATTCACAATTCATGTATTGATAGCTACTCTCATATTTGTTTTAGGAGAAACCTTTGGCTTATGGTATGTTTGCAACAAATTGGTAGTAGATCCAAATAGATTCACCGCAGCGCTTTGGTGCTATCAGTTGTCTATAATTTCTACAGTAATAGGCATAATACAAATACCTTTTCAGTCAGCACTTATTGCACATGAAAAAATAAGTATCTACGCCTATATGAGCATTTACGATGCAGTCGGATCACTAATGGTAGCATATCTGATACAGATAATACCTTTGGATAGAATTATAATGTATAGTTCTTTCACATTTGCTGTTTCTTTTATGCCCACTTTCTTTTATAACTATTACTGTCGTAAACATTTTAAAGAATGTGCTTTCCGATGTGGCTATGATAAAGAGATCTTTAAGAATATGGTGGGCTTTTCTGGATGGAATACTTTGGGATGTTTGTCTGGAATGGGACAAGGAGCTGGCATCAATCTTATTCTCAATGCTTTTTGTGGTACTGTGATTAATGGCGCCCGTGGTATTGCATTGCAAGCCAATGGTTGGGCGAACAAATTTGTAAACAGTTTCCTGGCTGCAATTAATCCTCAAATTGTTAAGAGCTATGCTTCCGGTGATATAAATAGAATGAGTGTTTTAGTTATTAATGGATCACGTTTTGGTTGCTATTTATTCTTACTGTTAGGCATTCCTTTGTTTCTTAAGATTGACTTTATTCTAAACATATGGTTAGGCCAATGTCCTCCGTATACTATTGCATTGATGAGAATAGCAATGTTAGAAACTTTCTTTAAGACGATGGGAGTCCTTACGGTTACAGCTATGCATGCTACGGGAAGAGCAAAATTGTTAAATATAGTGATATCTCCATTCTTACTATTAATTCTGCCTTTAAGCTATTTTTTATTTAAGATAGGCTTTACGCCAGAAATGGTAATGTTAGCAAATGTCGTACCTTGGACAATAGTTCCGTTAATTCGTGTGTACTTGTTGAAGAAATGTACCAACAATCAATTTTCTGCTCAAAAGTACTTTGTTCAAGTTTATCTTAAAACAATTGCTATGGCTATTATGATGTTCATGGTGCCATTTTTCTTTTCATTGAATATTCTAAAAAATGAAACCTTTATAGATTTTATATTTGTCAGCATCATTAGTGTTTTAACTTCATCATTAGTAATCTATTATATAGGCATAAATGCCCACTACAGAGAAAAGTTAAAATTAATAGTGAGGCAAAAAATAAGTAGAATAGTTAAATAAATCTTTTATAACACATTGATATATAACGTTATGATTGATATTATAGATAAAACAAAATGTTCTGGATGTGGCAGTTGCTTTAATGTTTGTCCACGTCATTGCATTACATTGAAACCTGACGAAGAGGGTTTCTTGTATCCTTATATAGAAAAAGCAAAGTGTGTGTCATGTGGACTATGTGAAAAGGCTTGTCCAATTTTAGAGCCATATGAAAAAAGAAATCCTATTAATAGTTTTGCAATCAAGCATAATGAAGAGCCAACACGAATGCTCAGTTCTTCTGGAGGATTCTTTCCTGCGATGTTTGCAAAAATAGTAGAGGAAAATGGAGTTGTTTGTGCTGTTGAGTTTGATGATTCTTTTGAGACACATCACATATGTGTTGAAGATTCCACAAAACTTAAAGACTTAATTGGCAGCAAATATATTCAAAGTCGAACGGAATGTTGTTACAAACAAATATCTCTGTTTCTTAAAGCTAAAAGAAAGACCTTGTTTGTAGGAACACCATGCCAAGTAGCAGGACTTTCAAGGTTTCTTCAAGTAAAAAAGGTCGATCAATCTCTTTTGATAAAGGTGGAATTATGTTGTCATGGTGTTCCGAGCCCGAAAATATGGAGCAAGTATCTGAAAGACAATAATCTTGAACCTTCAAATATCCAATCAGTATCATTTAGAAGCAAGGTTAATGGGGTTTCTAATTACACATTAGAAATAAAAAGCAAAGATGGCAAGACTATCTCAGAAGGAAAGAACGAGAATAGTTATATGCTTGGCTTCTTGAATAATTTGTTTTGTCGTCCTACTTGTTCAACATGCCATTTTCGTCAGTTTGCAACAGATAGTGATATTTCTATAGGAGATTTCTGGGCAATCAGCACTTTCTATCCTGAGAAAGATGATAATAAAGGATGTAATCAGGTTGTAGTTAATACACCAAAAGGTAAAGATTTTATTGGTAGTCTTGATTTATCGCAGTTTGATGCGTTTCCTATAACATTAGCAGAGTCGTATATAGGTAATACAAATTATATAAAGTCTTCTCCTCAACATCCTAACAGGTCTTTGTTTTGGAAAATGATAAAAAATGGATATTCCGTTGATGATTCTGTAAAAATGTCTCTATATTATAACAACTCATTGAAAGGTTTTATTAAGTTTAATTTATACAAGATATGGAAAAAGTTGCGTTAGTATCATATCATTTTTGGTATAACTATGGAACTTGTTATCAATCCTATGCGTTATGGAAGGTGTTAGACAAGATGGGAGTCCAGGCCGAGTATTTAAATTTTGGCTGGGAATATCCTATTAGCGATGATGTCTATTTGTTGCATTTTTGGAAAAAGAATGTAAGAATCAACCCTTGGAGATTGTTCTATGTAAATCTAAGAAAATACATACACCTACTTAAAAGAAAGCAGAGAATTCTACCACAAATACGTCTTGATTATACTTTATTGACAAACAATAGAAAATTCGATAAATTCAGGAAGCAGTTCATAAAAGAAACTCCTTTGTTGAAAGAAAATTGTTTGGCCAACATCGAGAATTCATATTCCTTATTTTTGGTTGGCAGTGATCAGGTTTGGAATCCTGATTGTTGTGAAATAAAATATTTCAGAAATTTCCTTCTTGATTTTGTTAAAGACAATGGCAAGAAGGGTTCTTATGCTTCTAGTATAGGCCGTTCTGTTGTAAGCAAAGAAATTACAAATGAATACAAAAAGTATCTGTCAAGTTTTAGCTACATATCCTGTAGAGAAAAAAGTGGCTGTGATATACTTTGTAGCTGTTTGAAGAAATCGGTAACTCAAGTCTTAGATCCTACTTTACTTATTAAAGCTGAAGATTGGCGTAAAATAGAAGTGGTTCCTCGAACAGGTCAATTTGTTTTATGCTATTTGCTTGGTAATCGATCTACTATTGTTGAATTTGCTAAACGAATTGCAGATAAAAAAGGATTGCCTTTAGTCTTAGTTACTATAGAATCAGATATTATAGAGAAGTATCATAGATTTGTTACAAATGGTATCGGTCCTTTAGAGTTATTAGGTTTAATCGACAAATGTGATACGTGCATAACAGATTCTTTTCATGGTACAGCTTTTTGTATAAATTATAACAAACCTTTTTATTCCTTTATGAAAAAGGAAGGTGGATACGAAATCGCTGATAATAGTCGCATTACAGATACGTTGTCTTTTTTCAAGTTGGATGATAGATTTGTTTTTGATGCGGATTCTTTTGATGATAATGGTAGTGTTAATTTTACATTTGCCAATCAAATACTTGAACGTGAAAGATTGTCATCGTTAACTTATCTCGAAAAAATCATTAATTCTATAAAACAATCATGATACCTAAAATAATTCACTATTGTTGGTTTGGTGGTAAGCCAAAACCAAAAGAAGTTCTACAGTATATAGAAACCTGGAAGAAACATCTTCCAGAGTTTAAAATAATGGAATGGAACGAGAACAATTTCTCATATGAGAAATTCAAGTTTACATATGAAGCTTACAAAGTAAAGAAGTATGCTTATGTGAGTGATGTTTGTAGGTTACATGCTCTTTACAATTATGGAGGATTATATTTTGATACAGATATTGAAGTGGTTGGTCCATTTGACAAGTATCTTAATTTGTCCTCTTTTGTTGGTTTTGAGGTTGCTGGTCTTCTTGGAACAGGAGTTATAGGAGCTGAGAAAAATGCTAAATGGATTAAAATTTTTCTTGATCAATATAATAAGCGTGAATTTGTTTCTAAGTATGGTGTGATGAATTTAGTGCCAAACACTAAAATACTAACAGAACTTATGCCTCAAATTCCAAAGGATGACATGCCGTCAATTTTTCCTGTGGATGTTTTCTGTGCCAAGAATTGGAAGACTCATGAGGTGATGCAAACCGAAGAAACTGTTTCAATACATCATTATAGAGCATCTTGGGAGGGAACAAATATAATTCCGTTAGAGCAAAAAGAAATTTCAATATGTAATGCTTTACATTTTCGTAACTTCCATATAATTTCTCGACTTTATAAATATTATTTGAAGATTGGTTATGCGCTTAAACTTAAATGAGAATATGCCCCCGATTATTTCTATAATCGTACCTTGCTATAATCAAGCAAAGTACATGCGTGACGCTCTTGACAGTGTTATCAATTCCACCCTTAAAGAGTGGGAATGTGTGATCGTGAATGATGGCTCTAAAGACGAGACACTTTCTATAGCTAAGGAATACGAGCAGAAAGACAATCGCTTCTTGGTTGTAGACATCCCTAATGGTGGTTTGGCAAATGCTCGCAATGTAGGTATAAGAAACTCTCATGGCAAGTATATTCTACCTCTTGATTCTGATGACAAAATAGGAGAGAAGTATTTGGAATATGCTGTCAATTATTTGGAGAACCACTCTGACACAATGCTTGTTTACTGTCTATGCCATTTCTTTGGCGATATAAATGGGTTTAGAAAATTGCCAGACTATAGCTACCAGACGATATTATGGCAAAATGTCTTTTTCCCTGCTTGTGTATATCGCCGCTCCGATTATGACAAGACAATAGGTTATAATCCCAACATGAAACATGGTCATGAAGATTGGGATTTTTGGCTTTCGCTCTTGTCGCCAAGCGACAAAGTCTATCGTATTCCTGATGTACAATTCTATTATAGAAAGCACGGAGTCTCAATGATTGATGGTACAATCAAGCGTCTTTCAGAGACAAACCGCCAGTTGGTGCTGAATCACTTGGATGTTTACACACCCTTTTTGGGAGATATGATCGAATGGCATAATGAATTGTTGCATTATAAAGGTTCTTATCTTGCCTTACTCAAATCGCCAACGTATAAATTGGGACATGTTTTATTGTCGCCATTGAAATGGATACGAAACATCTTTTCGAAATAAGGCATTAACACATATATTGAATTATGAACAAAACAAAATACACGTTTCTTGTGCCCTCATACAAGGCTTCGTTTTTAGTGGAAGCCCTGGAGAGCATCAAGAATCAGACATACACCGACTTTAAAGTGTTGGTTTCAGACGATTGCTCACCCGAGAATCTCAAGCCAATCTATGAAAAGGTTTGCGGCAACGACCCACGTTTCGATTTTCGTCGTAACGAGGCAAACATGGGTGGCAAAAGCCTTGTGTCACACTGGAACCTCTTGGTTGATTTGTGTGATACCGAATATCTTATTATGGCAAGTGACGATGATGTCTACGAACCAAAATTCTTGGAAGAGATAGACGCGCTCGTTGAGAAATATCCTAAGGTTGATATTCTTAGGGCTAAAGCTAAACGTGTAGAGAACGGCAAAGTTACAATAGTTGATTTCAATCTTGATGAATACATGACTTTTGCGCAGTTTGCTTATACATTTGGTCAATTACCAATAGTTTGCTGCCTTGCAAATTATGTATTCCGTACATCCAGACTCAAAGAACTGGGCTATTTCCCTGATTTTCCAGCTGCAGCCAAGAGCGATTCTGCTACCGCTATGCTGATGGCGCAGAATGGAATCGCCTCTACGCCAGACGTGTTGTTTACCTTCCGCATATCTACTGAGAATCTGTCATCCACTTCGGGATATGCCAAGAATATAGTAAATGTAGCTACAGCCGACCTTATGTTTGTAGATTGGTATGCAGAAAAGATGAAACCACTATTGGATAGACTACCTGCAGATCAAGCACATCTAAGACCTTGGGTTGACAAGGCCCACAAAAGCCATGTTGAGGGTATTTTACAACTTCTTATGCCGCAGATGAAGTTGCGCGACCTGTTAAGTTTCTTCAAGGCATTCAAGCAAAGAGGCTATCTTCTTGGTACCATAGATAATATGGTGATTTGGAAAAATTGGATAAAAAGAATCTAATAAATAAAATTATAACATTTATTATTGTATGAGTAATAGAAATACAGCGATTGACGCAATGAGATTCATTTTCATTTTGATTCTATGCCCGTTTCATTGTCCTGCAGTTAATCCGTTTCCTAATGGTTATATTGCAGTTGAATTCTTTTTTATATTGGCAGGTTTCTTTATTTATTTGTCATATAGAAAACACAATGACATTGGTACAATAGACTTCACCTTAAAAAAGGCGAAGCGTTTCTTTTGGCCGCTAATTATTTCTCTACTGTTACTTGTCCTAATAGATAGAAAAAAATACATCTATCCTCATGATTTGACGCCTGATGGTATCGTATCACAATACTTTGCTCACATTCCTGAATTTCTATTCTGTCAAGGACTTCATTTGATTGATGTCGATTCATATATCAATGTCGCTTTATGGTTTGTTTCAATATTATTATTTGGAGGGGCTATTATTTTTTCTTTACTTAGAAATACCGGACATAAGGCTATTGCAATTATATTTCCTCTAATTACATTATTTCAATAGTTCGTTAAAATTTGAGATAAAGGCTAAGCAGTTTTACGCTGCCAGCCAA
>OIXY01000047.1_pt1 | contig 34493 bp, 23 predicted proteins | sample 1588051 | NCBI WGS metagenome assembly OIXY01 (sample SAMN03283247) | human gut metagenome | biome: human-associated habitat; material: feces | host: Homo sapiens | place: Peru | collected 2012 | reverse complement strand
TCCCCCACCATGATGAATCGCCAAGGCATATCGTATGCCGTGATGATGTCGGCAGAATCGAACATCGCCATCTGCAACTCATTGTCAGCTTTCAGCTTGAGCTTGCCTCTCACAAAGTCGGTCAAGGCAGCCTCACCAATAGCGGCATAAAGACCGTTTGCCAGTTGGAAAGTCAAAGGTCGTTCTGCTTCATCCTTCCAAGCAGCCTCGCTCTTCAAGAGTTTCACCTTATTGGCATGAGCTTGCGCCCAAGCATAGTGATAAGCCTCAGCACCAGGAGCAAAGCGGAAGGAAGTCAAGTCTTCGGTGATGTGCATGAACAAGCCGTTGGTAGCCTCAGGGAAGTGATAGCGGATAGCCACACCCTCATCGTATGCCCTTACGATGATGTCGAGAAGATATTGCTGACGCTTATCGTAAGCCGTGCCACTCCCCTCATGTTTTCCACCCTTCAAGAGGTGGATGGTCATCTCATTGTAATGGTCACGCATCTGCGCATACTCGCCATATACAGGTTTCCAAGTATTGTCTTCCGAACGGCGTTCCACACTTGTCACCTCCATACCTTTCGTCCAAACACTACTGTTATCCACAGGAATGCCCATCGCAGACTCTACCAAGTGATTGTCGATGTTCACACCCAGTTCGCCTTCTTCCACCACTGGCTTATTGGCATAATCCAAGCTATACATCAGTTTGCCTTCTTTCTGAGAAAAGGCAAACTGGTACTTACCGTTAGGCGATTGCAACGTTTCCACGGCTCCTGCCACTGTAGCAACTAACAGCATCAGCAGCAGGAAAGGCAAACGACGATTGATGTTCAAAGGAAAAGTCTTCATTATCATTAATTGAATTTGTTGTTTCTATTAATATAAGTTGTCAGAACATATCGTTTCGCAGGTCGCACAACAGCTGTTGTGCGCTCGCATATCAGCTGATGTGCACATGCACACCACGTGTTGTGCACACGTCACTCAGCTGTTGTGCGGTTAAAAAAATACAGTTCCACTCTCCAAGCAAACGATGCGCTGGGTGGTTCCATCCTTTAGCTTCACGAGAATACCCACGGCTCCCTTCTGTTCAGGCTCGTAGAAATCGACCGATGCGATGTCGCCTGGCTCGGTATCAGAACTTGGCTCATAGACTGTTACAAATGGATGGTTCCATGCCTCACCATTCTGGCGAGCCACGAAAGTCAATACGGGCTGGTCATCTACCTTATAAGGCTGATTCGGCATTCGCTCATATTCAAGATTGACAGGCGAGAGAGCTTGGAAGATGGTACGGTTCTCATCCTTCTTCATCCACATGGTCATGGTGATTTCACGCTGGCCATCCATTGCCTCCACTACCTTATCATCCAGTATCTTGGTAACAAACTGCGTCTTTACACTGTTCTGCATCTCTGCGCTCTTCTTGTCATAGATATAAGAATAGGCATAGAGATGACCACCTGCAAAGGCAAGTTCCTCCGTTGGTTTCATATCGAGAGACAGACCAGAAGCCGCATCCATCACCTTCATCTCCTGTCCGAGATTGTGATAGAAGTAATCGTGGGTTTTATCGCCACCTTCCTTCTTCTTGCTACGGAACACATCTATGTAATATCCTCCCTTAGCAGATGTCTTCACGATGGCGGTGGTGCGCTGCTGCTGCGCCTGTGTCTCTGGCTCAATGAAACTTACGGTAGCGTAAGTTATCTTATCCTTAAGTTCAGAATCCTTCTGAATAGAAAGTTTCTTTTCGGATAGCTTCTTGCAGGCAGGTTGCTCCTTGCTTACCTCTGGATAAGAAGCGACAACCTTGAAGGCATGCTGAGACATCATTACAGGATAGCTTGATACACCATCCACCACTACCGTGTTGTGGGCTGGCATCTGGGAATAATATTCCAGATAGTCCAAACCGCTATAGAGGGTTCTGCCAATACCAGCATCAGGTCCCAATACATATCCCTTGCCATAGAGTTCGAGCGAGATGCCGTTGGCATGTTGGTGGTTGCCAAGGCTGGCATTGACGGAAGCCATCAAGTCGTGCTGCTTGTCCATACCACTTCGCATCGCTATCCACGATACATTAGGGGTATAGAACAGGGTGCTCGTATATTTTTCTATCTCTGAGACAGGTGCCTTAGGAGCCACGGCACTCTTCAGAAGATTCATCTCAGAGATAAGGTTCTTGTCCTTATGGCGAGTGGCATACTTCAAGATATGGTCGATGCCACCTGTATTGAGATAACCAGGATGAGTATCGCCAAAACCTGCAATCATACGGTTAGGGAAGAGATATTCAGCAGAGGTCTTCACAGCTTCCTTTAGCATAGGACGCTGCTTGAAGAGGTCGATGCCCGCCTTCTCATCGAGCATATTGGCAAAATCGCAGATACTGCCCAATACCGTGGTGCTATAGCCTGGAGACTCATACCAAGTCTTACTATTGGCATCAAAGCCGAAGTCGATGAGCTTGTTCATGCTCCACTGGCGGATGCTATTCTGATTTACGATATAATCCAAGTAGTATTGCTTGCCCTTGCCATCTGCGTAAGCTTGGTTATCTTGCAATACCAAGGCTATCTTCATGATGAAGTCTGCTTGGAACAAGTCCCAGTTGTTGTGAGGCACGCCATTGGCAATGATATTCTCCGCCCATTTCTTAAAGCCCGATTCGATGATGGCTTGGTCATCCTTCACGAGATTCTTGATGAGGGGATACATTTGGGTGAGTTCGTTGATGACATCCTCGTGGATAACCTCAAAGGTAGTCATGCCCACCAAGGTTTGCTGATGACCATGATTCAGGTCGATAGGCACATTGCGATAGGCGATACCTTTCATATAGACATCAAACACCTTCGCTGCCATCTGCCCATAGCGCAGGTCTCCAGTGGCGGCATAGATGCGAGCGGCATCACGGGCGATGGTGATAATCTGACGGTTCACACCTGCCAGATTGCATCCCGTCTTGGCTGGAGAAGTCTTCTCCAGCTTGCCTGTAGTCCTGCTAATGTAAGTAACGCTACCCTGCTCATCGTCATCATAAGGAATAATATCCTCCAACTTAGGACGATTATATTGAGATGCCGTGCTTCGTGAGCCATTATATTTCACGGTAGGACCTGCCGCTTTCGCTCCTCCTGGATGAGAGAATGTCTCGCCATTCACGAAGACATCAGATGCCTGGGTCTTCCAAAACATCTGCAAACGGGAGTAGAGCCAGTCGGGTTGCTTATCCACCTGGCTCATCACGTTCTCAATCTTAGCTTTCAACTTGGTAATCTCAGGATCCTCCACCTTCTTCTTAGCCATACCGAAAGAGGAAGAGAGGAGCATCAAGGCTGCCACATATAGTACTTTCTGTTTCATGTGATTGATTCTTATCTTTATTTGATTTTTAATAAGAATACGATTGAGGGGCGATTTATACGTAGGACATCAGATAATAAAACGATAAGCACAGATGCCTAAGCTGAACTTATATCGTTTACGTTTTACTAAAACATTCTACTTCTAAACCACAGCGAAAAAAGTTCATCTGAACACAAAATACACAAGGTTGTGTTATACAAGTTTGTGTATTTTGTGTTTATTTATGATTTACAACTATGGGTGAAGGTGGAATATAAAATGTCTGCGCATTATCTTACCACTACTTTCTTACCATTGATAATATACAGGCCCTTTCCTACAGTTTTGACCTCTTGTCCTTGCAAATTGTAGATGCGGTCGGAAACAAGGGATTTGCTTGATACTGATACATTCTCTATGCCAGTTCCCACCGTCTTTTTTACTCCATAAAACTCAATCTCGGCCACATTGCAACTGCCTTTATCTGGACCAATATATCTCATGTAACGATAGAACTTACCAGCAGGAGCCCTCAACAGAGTGAGTTGATTCTCTACAGGAGCAGAGGCAATCGTAGCAACAGTAATAGCAGATTTGAAATCTTCCGTGTTAGAAACCTGGAACTTTCCTCCTACCATTCGAGAGGCATAGCCCACTCTAGGAGCATACTTCACATATAACAACATAGCAGAATTGCCCTCGCCCATATCGTATCCCAGCCAATCACCAGACGCATTTCTGGCATCAAAGAAAGTAGAGAGATTGCCATCCAAAGCTGCCGTAATCGTACGAGAGGAATTATTCTTATAAGAACCCTCCGAGCCGATTATAGTTCCAACAAGTTTCTCACTATCATAGGTGGTAACGGTCTTAACTGAAGAGCAGACACCTTCACCCCAGTCATTCTTTGCTGACACCTTATAATAATATGTACCACTCTCTCTAATCTCATCCACCAAACTTGTGGCACGTGTTTTAGCGATACATTCATAAGACTCCCTATCAACAGAACGATAGACATAGAAGCTATCCGCATTAGCAGTAGATCTCCAAGAGAGATACACATGGTTTGCCCCTGGCCAAGAAGCCGCTAATGAAGTAGGAGCCGCAGGTCTTGAACCAGGTTGACATACCGTCCCCTCTACTTTCACATGATCAAACACAGCCTGGTACACCTTGCTGGCATTACCAGAGCAACTTGCCATTCCCACATAATAGGTAGAAGGCATGCTGACAGTGCTTTCACCCACCTGATGCCAAGTTAAATTATCTCGGCTAATGTAAGTAGTAAAGAGTTTGCCCTGACGCTTGATACGCATCCACATTGGTGCCTTGCCATAATTGGTAGCTTCCTTCCAAACCGTATTTCCGTTTGAAGAAGAACGTGTACAAGTGCGAAGTATGCGGTAACCCTTTTCGCCTAACGTAATTCCCACTCTCTGCGCTCCAGCCGCTAAGGTAGAACGCATCTGAATACCGACCTTATAGAAAGCTTCTTCTGTACTAGACAGTCGCACAGTAAGAGTGGCATCACCCTTCATCTTCAGATATACAAACCCCTCAGAGTCTGCTGTTCCTCCAATGTCTTTACCAGCACCAGCTACGGCAAATGTTGAATCTTGCGCAACAGTAAAGAGCGAACCTCCCAGTGTATTGCCAATAGAAGCAAACGCCCATCTAGCAGGCAGGGCGTCGCTACCTTCTTGCGCAGTAGCACTGACCACCTCGCTAAACTCGCTGTAACCAGCCTTATTGAGCAATCTCACCTTATAATAGTAAGTTTTCCCCACTTCCACCTGTTCGTCTATATACTCATTATTGGCATAATAATCCCAGGTCTTAAGTGTAGAGAAATTCTTGCCATCCTCAGAACGATATACAACAAATCCCCTGGCATCTTCGCCCACAGGATGATTCCAGCTAATACAAATTTTCTTAAATCCATCCTCTGCCTTCAAGTTGACAGGCTTTGCTGGCACCTCAGTAAAATAAGGTGATGCTGCAGCATCTATCGTAAAGAAAAGAGTGCCATATCCCAACAAATCATTGCGTGTATCAGGGCGAGCTAATTTAGCTGCCATTGTCAGATAAGGGAACAAGCTGTCATCCATTTCTTTCACTTCCTTGTAATGATGATATACCGCCTCGAAGCAGCAAGCATCAGGACGAAGACGGAAACTATTGTTGTGAGTTGAAATATAATAGAACTTGATTCCACTCATATTATCCAGTCCACTGCAATCAACTGGCTCAAAAGGGGCATCAGTATGACCTGTGTTGTATCGACACCAGTACTCCATACCCTTCAGGAGACGGTTGTCTCCAGCGCCAAAGAGATCATCGCCCTGATTCCAACATACAAGACATGCCTGGGCTATGTCACCCAAGGTCAGTCCACCATGTACATTGTCACGTCCCATCTCTCGCATCTGACCACTAGGGTCAATGCTTCCACCAAACATGGTGCCCCAATGGGACTCATCCAACATCAACTGATAACCTTCCAGATAAATCTTCTCATCATCGAGCAATACACCAGCAGCAATAACTGCCAAGGCTGCTGGAGTGTACCAAGAAGGATGGCTGTTAGTGTAAGTGCAGAACTGGCGGCATGCGGGATAAAGAACAGTACGCACCTTAGAAAGGAAAAGGTCACGGTTCTTAGCCTCCCATCCCTGATAAAAACTACCATCCGTATTGCGGAGCATCTCTGCAGCAAGTATCAGGGAACGGGATGGATACTGAAAGAGTTCAGCTGTGGCGGTCTCCAAAGTGGTAGCCCATGCCGACAAGATATTTGCAGCACACTTGGCATAAGCCTCATTGCCTGTTACATGCCACTCTATGGCATTAAGCATGGCAGCATAAGCGTCTTGCGCCGCACGCTGGCGCTGTCCATTACTTCCGCCTATCTCTGCTCGGGCATAGGGGGTATAAGTAGGCTTGGCGAAATTATCGGCTTGCATCTCTTTCCAAAGCGAAGCCCAAGGCTCGTCACCGGCATTGACATGAGTCTTGATTCTTTCCAAGTCTGAAACTGCCAGGATACTACCTGGATGCTTGAATGTGCGTTGGGCACTGACAGTAAAGACAAATGCAACCAACATCAAAAAAATGAAAGATAATTTTCTCATTGTTTTTAAGTTAAAATGTTGAGTCCACTTTAAAAAGTGGGTTAAATTTGAATTAAACATTACATCGCCATGCTCAACATGGCTCTCACTTGCTTGCGAGAGATGAAGACATCGTGTACGAGATCCTCACTCTCCTCGCGGTTGCCCAAACGAGAAGTGGCTGTCTGTTTCATATCGTTGACTGTTATTTTTGAATTCTGCTGCAAAGGTATGAAAAAGCCTTTTAAACAGATGTATCATTTGTACCAACGATATATGTGAAACGTACCAACTATTTGCATCAACATGTACGTATATTGATTATCAACTACTTAACCTTTTCTATTTTTTTAATAATATTGTGAAAGAAGTACACCAAACATCGGAAAAGTCTGAAAAAATGGTATTCAAAAGTTGGTGAGTATGGCAACAAAGCTTTCAATGACATCGCAGCTGCCATGTACGACAAGGAAGACGAAATTTAAATTATTTTATCCATCGCTCAACAAATGCTGCAACCGAATCGCTTAACGCTATTATGATTTCATGCTAAAAATCGTATATAAGTTCTATCATCGAAGCTCTTATTACCCTCGACGATGCCCTTGGTGGCGATAAAAGAACGGATGTTCTGAGGGTCGTTGGCAATCTGCTCTACCAATGCCGCCTCGCTCGCTGCCAGGGTTGGCTTCAGGAAAGGATAGCCATCGCTAGCCAATACTACTTCACTGGGAGATGAAACAGGCTTCGGATGCTCTTGAAAGTATGTTTCAATGCTACTTGAAGCAGGCTTCATTTTCAACGCTACAATCTTCACTCCCTCCCGATAAACCGGGAATCCATCGATAACCGTATAGATCTGGTTCTGCCTGCGAGATAAGCATCATGGCATATCTTCCGTTCTTCATATCAGGATTGAGATGCTTCGGAGTCTTGCTCGTACTGCCATCAATCACTGCGATGAAATCATCGGTAACTACCATTCCATCCTCACAAGTTTCCGGGCTCTTCTTTCCTACAATACAGCTTTCTATAATGTCCATCTTTGCAATACTTTAAATAAAACATTGCAAAGATAGGTTTTTTTCCAGAAAGAATCAAGATTTTTCCTTGTTATTTCCAGATGTATGTATTAAATGAATGAAGCTTTGCCTGTACATTCAAGTATTTCTTGCCAACCTTCACTGTCAAAGAAGCCTCAGCATCGGTAAAGTTGCCCATGGTAACTATATACTGGCCCCTCTTATCCCTGAATACAACTACTGGAGTCTTGCTGTATTCACGTCCGTCATAAGCCAGCATCTCGCTACCCTCCTGCACAAAATGTCTGAAGTGCTTATAGGCGTAATACTCTGCCGTGTAACGCATCTTGCGGGGCTTTCCATCCACCTGAATCAGCGCATTCTGGGTCCATCCCCATGGCGAAATGCCGTTATCCTTCAAGATGAAGTTCCAGTTGTAATACTCATTGAAGGTTGTGCCAAAAGCCACAAATCGGATTCCTTTACTCTGTTCTTTCACATCAGCCACCACCTTTCCCCTGGCTTTGCCCGACAAGGCAGTCTGGGCTTTCTTCCAAGACTGTTCCTGAGTGGTAGAATACGATGTAACTTTCTGAGCGCTCATATACGAGCATGCCATCAATAGGATAGATGCTAGAAAAAACTTCGACCTGTACGGTTGAATAATTTTAATATATAAACCTAAACCTTAGTTGCAAGTCTCAATCATTTCAATGCCTTTGCCCTCATCAATGCCTCCAGATAGCCAAATCGTAGAGCAGTTTGTTACCTCCGTTCTTGGCAGCCCAGAACATCATGTCGAGATTCATCATATTGTCCATGATGGTATTATGAGGCCAGTTGCGGGGTTTCACCTCTCTCAGCCAGCTCAATATCGTACCTACGACAGGATTGAAAAGCGTAGCGAGGGAATCAGCAGAAGCGAGAATCACATCTTTATATTTCTGAGAATGATTTACCTCATATCCCTTGCCGTAGGAGCAGAACATCAAAAAAAGTATTCTTCCTATTTTCATCGTTATTGTTTATTATTTAATACGAATCAAATAAGAAGAATACTTATTAACAAATTCTTTTGGATGCAATAAATGATTGATTTTCCCTGCATCAGGGGATTAAGAGAGAAGAATTACAGCGTAAAACGATAGCCCACAGAAACCGTAAAGGCATTCGTCTTAGACTGGCTTGGCATATTGGCCATCTTATCCACCTTGCTCAATCCTAACTGATATCTCGCATCTAATATCACATTCTGATACTCGTAAGCCACGCCAATCGGAATAGAGACATCACATTTCTTAGCTGGCCATTTCTCATCAAAGGATTCTTTCTCCTCATACACCGAATGGCCGGAATTATCAATCGTAATTTCCGAAGAATCCCCCTTATATTTAGCATCACCCAAGAGGAAGCCAACCTGTACGCCCAGCAGCAAAGCCAACTGGCGTGTGACGTAGGCCTTCACCATCAGAGGCACTTGAATATAGTTCAGATCCACATGCTGGTTGTTATACCCCGTCAGCACCGTCTTGCCATTGTCCTTACTTTCCGTCTGATAACTTGGCCATCGGAAGCCCTGTTTGGCATAATAAGCTCCCAAGCTGATGCCCACCTGTTCAGTAGCCCGATATTCGAAATCAACACCGCCCATAAATCCAGCTTGATATTTGGATTTCATATAGTCAGCATTTTCTTCAGTCATGAAATAGATTTTATTATTACTCCAATTAGAGAGCACCACACCAATGCGAGGGATAACAGATATTTTCCCCACAGGATTTTCTACATCTTGCGCCACGGCTGTCATTACAGAAAGCACCATCAAGGCGACTGCCATCATATACTTTTTCATACTATTCATATTTTTGAGAATGATTATATAAGAAAAACGGCACAATTCCATAAATATTGCATCAAGAATCTGCAATTTTTCTTATGACGCATTCCCCATATTTCTTAAGTTTCTTATTCGTTATGCAAACGAAGCTGATTATCCAAGCAAGTAACTTTAGTTAAAGTTCAATAATAAATATCACTTTAATTATCAGACATTTGGAAATATCTTTGAAAAAGATTATCTTTGTGCAAGATATTTCTAACGCAAAGCTTATGGAATTTAAGAAACTCATAGATAGAGGGGCAGAATTAGAGCGAATGAATGAAGCCCTTCATAGAGAAGATACTCAGTTTATCGTCATTTATGGTAGGCGTAGAATCGGTAAGTCAGAGCTTATCAAACGCATCGTCAAAGCACGACATAAGGCGATTTACTTTTTGAGCGACACTTCGTCAGAGACTGTTCAACGTGTAGCTTTTTCCAAAGTTGCAGCTTCTGTAATAGATGGTTTTGACAAAGTGATTTACCCAGATTGGGAAACTTTGTTTAGAAGTTTCAACAATCAGCTCTCTGAGCGTATGTTGGTCTGCTTGGATGAGTTCCCTTATTTGGTGAAAAGTTGTGATGTACTTCCCTCCATCATTCAGAAACTTCTGAATGAGAAAATATTGAAGTTTGATTTGGTATTGTGTGGCTCTTCTCAGCAGTTGATGCATGGGTATGTACTCAACCGACAGTCGCCCCTCTATGGTCTTGCCAATGAAATTATGAAGATGCAGCCTATTCCTGCCCAATATATGAATATGGCTATGGAATGTGATGCTGTGCAAGCCGTGGAGGAATATGCTATTTGGGGAGGAGTGCCTCGTTATTGGGAATTGCGTAGGGATTATCCTGATAAGGAAACGGCCATTCGTAAGGTATTGCTTGATCCGCAGGGACCTTTGATAGAAGAACCTCAACGCCTACTTCGTGATGATATGAGAGATACAGTGCAGGCATCTACTTTGTTGACTATTATAGGCAATGGTGCCAACAAATTGTCTGAAATTGCAAATAGGGCAGGTAAAGATAGCAGCACGATTTCTGAACCTTTAAGCAAGTTGCGAGAACTTGGCTATGTTAGTCGAGAGGTTCCTTTTGGTGAGAGTCCTAAGAAAAGTAAGAAGGGAATTTATCATATCAATGATTCTCTTTTACGTTTTCACTATCAGTTTATTGTGCCTTATCGTTCTATTTTGGAATTAGGAAGAATGGATATAGTGATGCAAGTGGTTCTATCTCAACTTCCACAATTTATAGGTCAATGCTGGGAATTACTTTGTCGTGAATATGTTAGTGGAAATATTATAGATGGCATAGCCTACAATGTCGCATCTCGTTGGTGGGGTAAGATATTTCCGCCAGAAAATAAGGATGGAAAGATGGTTGAGTTGGATGTTGTGGCAGAGTCTATTGATAAGAAGCATATCTTGGTAGGAGAATGTAAATGGACGCACGATGAAGATGCCGACAGGCTCATGAATGTTTTGGAGCAGAAAGCTAAGTACTTGCCTTTTATTAAGAAAGGGCAGGAAATTCATCTTGTGCTATTCTTAAAGGAGCCTCCAACTCATTGTGCTAAGGATATGCGAGTATTCCTGCCAAGTGATGTTATGAAGGTTTAGTTGGTGTAGGAAATAGCCGATAACGTGCGAAAACATACTTAAAAAATGTCGTTATTCTGCGCCAAATGCCTTTTTTAACCCATTTGGCGCAAAATAACGACTAAGCGTATGGCACAATAGGACTTTGATTTGTTTGGCAATCTAACCCATTATCAAATACCTTGTATGAAGTTTTTGTTCATCAGATCAGATGTTTGTCCGTCTTCTCTGCCTGGGTATTTTTTTCTTCCTGCCCACGCAAGAATTTTTCCGTGGGCAGAGAAAAATAAAAGTGGGTACAGTGACGAGAAAAATGAAACCTAATTCCTCGAAAATTACAGACGGATGAAGAAGCGCTTTTTGGCAACTTAACGATGCGCTTTATTAACACTTAACGATGCGCATCATTAGACCTCAGCGCATCATTAGACCTTAATAAAGCGCTTCGTTAGAGCTTATAAATGTGCTTCCTTTGAGGAAATGCTGGCGCCTACGATAATGTGATACAACATTGACATGGGATTTTAGAAAGTACTACACAATTCATAGTTTGTACTACGTCCTCCTTCATCCGTCTGTCTCAATACTCCCTTAGCCATCAAGTCCTTGATGTCTCGGTTGGCTGTATCTTGCGAACAATGGTTGATTTTGTACCATTTCGAAGAATTGAGTTTTCCCTTGAAGCCATCCAAGAGCATGTTGAGCACCTTGCGCTGACGGGCATTAAAAGCTATTGTGCGATGCTTATCCCAAAACTGAGCCTTACGAACTACATTCTCCGTCTTTTGCAAGGCATTTGCCAAAGCCGCCTTCAAAGTCTGCAAAAACCATTGTATCCATGGAGTAATGTCCAAGTCGCCTTTCTGCGCTTGCTCCAAGTGGTCGTAATATTCCTTGCGATGATTTAGTATCTCTGAAGAAAGACTATAATAACGTTGGGAAGTTTGGTCTGCACGGGAAAGCAACAGTTCGGTCAAGGTTCTACAAAGCCGTCCATTGCCATCGTCGAATGGGTGAACCGTAACAAACCAAAGGTGTACCACAGCTACCTTGACCAATGGGTCTATACTTTCCTCCTTATTTATCCAATCCATCAATTCCGCCATCATCATAGGAACATCCTTGCTCGCAGGTGCCTCATAATGTACTTTCTCATGACCCAATGCACCCGAAACCACTTGCATTGGTTCATCGCCCACTCGCCACTGAGCTACAGCTATCTTATGGATACCACTCCTCCCTGTAGGAAATAAAGCCGCATGCCAAGAAAATAAACGTTCAGCATTCAAAGATATAGCATAATGCTGCACGGCATCCAGCATCATTTGCACCACTCCCTCTGTATAATGGTCGGTCACAGGCAAGCCTTCATACTCCAATCCTAACTGTCGAGCCACAGAAGAGCGCACACTATCCCTATTCAAGTTCTCACCCTCTATCCTTGCCGAATGCACGATTTCTTGTGTTAAGGAGTCGAGCATGGATTGGTTTCGCTCCTCGAAACCAAACATGGAAAGCCTGCCCAGCAACTTTCCCCTCAGCATATTCACTTCTGCCAAGCTATTGCTAAAACAGGCATTGTCCCAAGTCATATGAGGCCAATCCTCTTGCTGCCAAATATACATTGTTGCTTCCCTCATAATTGATTCTTTTGGCGCAAATATAAAGCATTTTATCGGATTATGCAAGTTTTGCGGAGATTATTCGCATTATTCTCCGCATTTTTGCGGAGAATAGGAGAAAATAGCATCGCTATAGCGACTAAATCGAGTAGGAAAAAGCCCCGACTACCCAATGGGCAACCGAGACTTTCACTATCACTACGATAAAACTAACAATTCTTTATTTTACAGGAACAAATCGCAGGGCTGTACGCCCTACCTTGAGTACTTCCATCCCTCTGGTCCATACCTTGCCGTTAGGCGATTGCAATGCTTGCTGGGGATACACTTGCTCTACTACACCCCATATTAAGAACAAGAAGAGCAAAACACCTTTCATTCGATTTTTACATGTCATATTTCTTATTGTTTTGTTATTACTTTATCATTGTTTCCATCCCTATAGCGGAGCTTTTTAGTCCCTACTAGGGACGAGGCTTGATCCCTACTAGGGACGAAGCTCAATCGGTACTAGGGACGAAGCTCAATCGGTACTAGGGACGAGGCTCAATCGCTAGTAGGGACTAAAAGGCGACACTATTGGGTGTGTCTATCGCTTATATGGATAATACGTACTAAATGGACTTATTACTTAAAACGAATGATAAATGAAAATATTTCCCTCATTTATGCGAGAGTTACGAAAAAAGTTTGTATTTTTGCAGTGGGTTCGTAATGAGGCATCTTCCAAGATGAAATCACGTAACCGAGAAGTCATCTTCAAGAGCATCGAGTTGGCATGCTATTACGAAGGGTATAAAAGAGTGAAATAAAGGACATAAATATTATAACAATGAAGACAACATCTGAAATACTAAACCTTTTGAAGTCGTACAAGAGTATCGCTACTTCAAAATATGGATTGACAAAGATTGGCATCTTTGGCTCAGTAGCTCGTGGTGAACAGACTGACGAGAGTGATGTTGACGTTTGTTACGAAGGCAAGGCTCCTTCTTTCTTGACATTAGACTTGATACAAACCGACTTGGAAAAGTTGTTTGGAGCCAAGGTCGATATGGTTAGGGTAAGAGACAGGATGAATAGCTTGCTTAAACAAAGAATCATGAAGGAGGGGATTTATGTTTGATAAAGAGATGGTATTGGATAGCTTGCAGAATATTCGTTCGGCACTCCAAATGATACAAGAACGTACAAAGCCCATCAAATGCTCCGATGACTTCGTCACTTCTCCAAGTGGTACACTTCGCTTGGATGCTGTCTGCATGAACCTCATAGCCTTGGGTGAAGCTGTCAAAGGACTTGACAAGATGACCAAAGGAGAATTTCTTCCCAACTATCCACAGATTTATTGGAGTGGAGTCATGCGTATGCGTGACAAGATAGCCCATCACTATTTTGAAGTTGACCCAGAGGTCGTCTTTGTCACTATTCAAGAGAACATTCCACCAATGATTCCTGTCATCAAACAGATGATAAGAGACATCAAGAAATAACATAAGACATTAAAATGTCCAACCATTTAAAAATAAGAATATAAGATATTCCTTTGCTCACGAGATGAGATCGCCTTTATAATGGCTTGCTATACAACAAAAACAATCCCTATAGCGATGATAAACCATTGCTATAGGGATTGCCTAAAAATTAATCAGAAAGGCTAACTTTTCCATTCTCTGAGCAGACGATGCGCTGCTCGGTTCCATTCTTCAGTTTCACGATGATGCCCACGGCACCCTGCTCGCTTGGCGTAAAGTAATCTACTGATGCGATATCGCCTGGTTCTGTATCAGAACTTGGCTCATATACGCAGACGAAAGGATGATTCCATGCCTCACCCTTCTGGCGAGCCACGAAGGTCAATACCGGCTGATCGATTACTTTATAAGGCTGGTTAGGCATACGCTCGTATTCCAGATTGGCTTCATATCGAGCACCTTACCGCTTGGCGCATACATCACCTTCATCTCCTGTCCCAGGTTGTGATAGAAATAATCGTGGGTCTTGTCGCCCTCGGCTGCGGAATACATCGATGTAATAACCACCCTTATCGCTGGTCTTCACAATGGCGGTAATACGCTGCTGCTCTGCCTGTGTTTCTGGTTCAAGGAAGCTTACAGTAGCATAGGTCATCTTTCCTTTTGTTTTACTAATAATACGATTGGAAAGGAGGAAATACGTAGCCTTTTATAGAGTTCTTAATTGTGTTAGAAATACTTCTTCTATAAGGTTATTCTGTTAACCACTTCCAGATAGGAATGACTTCTATGGTTACGCCATCTTCCTCGATGATTTCTTCCTCATCGTATGTTATGATAATGGCTTTCCTGATAGGATAAACCTTATTTAGGGCGATAAGCGCTGCTACTTCCCGCTTTCGGGTATCCATATCTTCAAGACTGAAGGAAGCCTGTATCGCCAGTCCTTCTTCTGGAACGTAGAAATCCACTTCTATGTTCTGGTTGTAATAATACAGTTTCGGCATCTCATTGTTTCTGTTGTATTTCTTATGCAAGGTGATGGCACATAGATTTTCCAACAAAGGCGACTTGGAGTCAGTAAGAAAGATGCTCAGCAAACCATTATCAGTAAAGTAATGCTTCTTGGCAGTTTCCTTTTCAGCAAATTTAGAGGCATAGTTGTCTAACGTAAATAAGAGACAAGCCTCTTTGGTGTATCGGATGTAGTCAATCATGGAGGCAGTATTGGTAGAAACGCCGGCACTCTTTACCATGTTGGCAAGTCTGTTGTAGGCAGTTGGTTGCATGATATTATCGGCAAGCCGCTTGATGGCAAGTCGTAAAGCATGATCATTCTTGATATTGTTTCTCTGCACCACATCGCCCAACACGATTTTCTCATAGAGTCCATTCAGCCAATGACGTTTGTTCTTATAAAGAAGAAGTTCCGGGAAACCTCCCCATTTGAAGTATTCTGAAAAGAGTTGCTGCACTATATTTTTTTGCTTGCCATACTGCCAGTTCTCTTCGAGCGTAACGCCTTTGGCAACCAGATATTCTTTGAAAGAGAAAGGAAAAACCTTTTCGTCAAAGTAACGGGCTCCCAGAGTTGTGGCGATGTCACGGCTCAGCATCTTGGCATTGGAACCCGTGATGAATACCCTATATTTCTGATTGGCAAGACGGCGTGCAAAGTGCTCCCATCCCTCGATATTCTGAATCTCATCGAAGAATAGGATAGGTTTATAGGAGTACATGGTATTGTATGCCTGCAGAATCAGATCGAAGTCTTCCACTTTCATTCCGTAGAGGCGTTCGTCGTCAAAGTTGATATAGACGAATTCCCTGATGTCGTGCCCTTCGGCAAGGAATTGTTTGGCACGCTGATAGAGCAGATAAGACTTTCCTGCCTGACGGATACCTACAAGCACATATCTTCCCTGCTCCTCAAAGTCGAAAGGTCTCTGATAGAGTTCTATCTCCTGTATTTCGTTTTGTCCCTCCTTGATAAGAGTCTTGAAAACTTCTTTTTGCATGGTTCTATCTATTTGATTACCGTGCAAATATACGACTTTTATTTTTTGCTACCAAATAAATTACGCCAAATTTGTTTATTGCCAATAAATAAATCTACTATTTTTTATTTACTGACAATAAACAAATCTACTACACAGAGTTCCAGCCATGCTCTCCAAGCGGTCCCTCGGGGACCACGTGATGGGGAACCGGTGAACAAGAGACGAGCAACCGTTGCTCATGAAGCGGGCAACAAGTGCCCAAACTAATATCCACAATTTGGGCAATACATTGTCTCTATTCCTAATTCCACTTGTCAATCTTCCACCTTATTTATTATTAGTATGGACATACTTTATTCTATTTCCTAATAGAAGTAGAATTTTGTTGGTATGTGGGTAATATATTCCCCAGCTACTTCCAAATATATGTATTGAAAGAATGAGGCTTAGCCTGTACATTCAAGTATTTCTTGCCAATTTTCACCGACAATGATGCCAGTTCATCAGTAAAATTACCTACAGTAACTATATACTGGCCCTTCTTATCCTTGAATACGACTACCGGAGTCTTGCTGTATTCACGTCCGGCATAAGCCAGCATTTCAGTACCTTTCTGTACAAAATGACTGAAGTGCTTATAGGCATAATATTCTGCCGTATAACGCATCTTGCGGGTCTTTCCATCCACCTGAATCAGCGCATTCTGGGTCCATCCCCATGGCGAAATGCCGTTATCCTTCAATATGAAATTCCAGTTGTAATATTCATCACATCCATTTCCTAAGTTATCCGAGAGGAGGAAGAAGGTATGTTCTCCTGCCTTCCAGTCCATAGAACCATTTCCACATTCGCTCTCACTTACCATGAAACGATGGTTTGGATAGCGTTTTCGCATTTCGGGCAAGTTGTTTCTGCATTCCCATTGGGTTCCGATACCCTTGACATTAGCCTGCAGAGTCTTGTTGTCTAATATCTTCTCCACATAGTCGAGTCGGTTGGTATTGAATGTACCTATCCACAAATCCACCTCCGGATGCTTCTTGGCAAGCGTTGGAGCCAGATATTCGTTGTTGAATCTCAAGGTTCCCTCAGCTGTCCAGGCACATCCAGGATATGGAGTATAAGAGTAAGCCTCGTTCTGATACATCACCTTGGTGATAGGCAGACCTTCCTCTTTGTATAAGTCGATGAACTTACAGAACATATCCGCATAACACTGCAGATAACGGGGATCCTGGATGAAAAAGTCCTGGGTGGCCAGGCGTCGTGGGAACACTCCATTACGGTCGCCCAGGAGTTTCATCTCGTCAGCATCCACCTGCTTGCCATCATCCATATAGAGCAGATAGCTCTGTCTAGGGTCCATCTTATTGGTCTTATTCGGAGACACAGGATAATCGTGATTGATTTTCATCCATACTGGAGGACTCCAAGGTGACATAAAAAGCTGCAGATTTGGCTGATACTTCTGTGCCGCACGAGCCAAAGGGATGATATTACGCTTGTCGTGCTCAATATTAAAGTATCTGAGTGAGAAATCACCATCCACGTCATCACAGCTATACCAAGCACGCGCATAGTCGTTGGCATTCATAGAGACACGTCCATGAGTAAATTTCAAGTCGCCTTCTGGCGAAAACAGATTATACATCACTTCGTCCTGTTCCTTGCGGGTAAGCATATTGAAGGCATCCCAATCCAATTCATTGAAGGTCGTGCCAAAAGCAGAGAACTCTATTCCTTTCATCTGCGCATCAATTTCGGCCACCACCTTACCCTCTTTCTTAGAAGACAGTGAGCCCTTACTTTTCGCCCATTGTACCTGCTCTGTCGTGGTAAAGGATATCACAGTCTGGCTCCATGAACTTGCCATAGTCAATAAGCCATAGATTATTACAAATAATTTCTTCATGTTTATAATATTACTTTAAATGTTTATAATGCATTTTTCTGTCTGCACCACAAAGGTACAACTATCCAATCACTGCACAAAGGATATTTGTCACTAATTCCACACAAAAATATAGAAGACACGTTTTGTTACGTTTGCAACCCTCGGAAGTTACAAAAAACAACCTTTACCATAGAGTTCACATATCAGTTTTTCATTGTTACATTTCTTTCCATGAAATCACTGATTCTTCCTTTAAATAAGCCATATATACATTTTATCAGCGGGAGAACATATGTAACAAACAATCTGTTTTTACATTCAATCATATAGATAGTGACAGATATTTTTGTCTTTATTGAAGAAATGTGATAATTTTGCTTCGGAAATTTGGAAAACAAGGAAAAATACCATAACTTTGTCCATCAATCATAATGAACAAGTAATCATGAAGAAGAAGACTTTATTTTTCCATTTACCAGTGCATCCTTGGATATGGATCCTGCTGTTGGCAGCGTTACTACCTAAAAGTGCTTATAGCATTTTTACGTCACGCACACTACCCACCCAAAGTCAATTGCCTGTAGCTACCATTCATTGCATTTTCCAAGACTCTGAAGGATTCATGTGGTATGGCATGACTGGCGGAGGGCTTTGCCGGGACAATGGATACCAAGTAGATATATTCCGCTCAAAGGGGGGAGCTATGTCTTTTTTAGCAAACAACAATGTGAATTGCATCACCGAAGATAACTTGGGAAGAATCTGGTTTGGTACCGAGAAAGGACTCTATCGGATAAACAAGAATACCTTCTCGCTGACAGAGATTCTGACAAGTAGAAACATGGGCATCACCGCCTTGTATCAAGACTCCAAGCATCACATCTGGGTGGCATCATCGAAAGGTGTCTATTGCATAGACCCTACCCATGACAGGATTTTGATTCATGACAAGAATCAAGCCATCTGTTCTGCATCTCAGATTACAGAGGACCACCAGAATCGCATTTGGATAGCAACTAGGGATGGGGGACCTTACATTTATCTTAAGGAAAAGAAAAAATTCAAAAAAGCACCCTGGTCAATCACATCTGGGGCTATCCGGATGATAGAAGACAAACAACAAAGTGGTTTTTGGATTGCCACTTGGGGAGACGGAATCGTGTTTTATGACACCAACTCTGGGGAAATAACCCGGAATCCACAAACAGCCGTCACTCAAGACATATCGTGCTGTATCGACATGCTGATAGACAAAACGCAGGGATTAGTTTGGGTTACTACCATGAACAATCTCTACCTATATCAACGCGAAGGGAAAAAACTCATTCCACTCAACACCGATGAGTTTCTATCTCCTGGATACAAGATATTAGATGGGTTATGTGAAGACCGGTTCGGGAACATCTGGGTAGCAGGTTTTACACCACATACTTTTATCGTTTCCTACTCGGCTCAGTCTATCATCAGAGAAACCGTACCCGCCATGAACCAACTTACTGGTTTTCCTTTGTTACCAGACAGAATGGTTGCCGATGGACATGGCTTCTGGATATGGCAAGGTCGCATGGGGTTAATGTACTACGACCCACGTATCTCGCACCTCTATGAAGCAGGAGGAATGCAGTTTTACCGATGTATATGCAAGACCAAAGGAAAGGAGGGAATCTGGGCTGCTGCAGGTAGAGTTCTGAAACATTTACAGGCTGAGGACAATAAAATAACGGAAAAACTTATCACAACCTTCACCACCCCTATCCAAACGATAGCTGACAATGGAAACGGAACCCTATTCATAGGAACACAGGACGCTCTTTATAGCTATTCGCTGATGGGCAACACGCTGAACAGATTGAGCAAAAGTTCGTCCAGAATAGAAAACATCGCAGCGGATTCTGAAGGAAATGTTTATTTCACAAATCAGTTGAACCAACTCTTCCTCTGTGAAGTCAATGGACAAAAGAGACTGATCAGCCAACTCTCCAAGGAGAATATAACGGCATTGGCATTGGCCAGCGATGGTACTTTATGGTATACTACGCAACAAGGTTCCGTGTACCAGTGGAATGCAGTAAAAAAACAGTTGGACTACGAACAGCAAATGAGCAATGCTAATGGAGATGCCATCATCGACATCAAGACCGACAGATCGGGGCATGTATGGTTGTTGTCCAATCAATATCTTCGGGAATACAACCCGCGAAATCACTCCTTTCGCACATTAAGAAATACGGACTCAGACATCAATGTCAGTTATTTCTATCATCTGGAAGAGGTCGATGACAATCAGATAGGAATAGATGGTGCTGGAGCTTATTTGCAGGTCAAGTCTTCCAAGATGTTAGACCAGCAAAATGCAGAAGGTTCACAACCATACATCACGGCCATACAGATGGGAGACTCCACCCATTTATTGGGGAAATCAAATGGCGAGGTGCAGATTCCTGCCCAAATTTCAAGTGTCATTCTACGATGCTCGACCTTTGACCCCATCCACGCGCAAAAAGTGACATTCGCCTACAAGATAGAAGGATGGAACAAGGAATGGATTTATCTACCTCAGGGAGTCAACTCGATCTACTTGACCCATCTGCCAACAGGCAAGTATAAACTGGCCATCAAGGCAACCGACAGATACGGATGCTGGTCGGAACATGAGACTATGTATATAGTTCACCGGCTACCTGCCTGGTGGCAAACCTGGTGGGCCTACTCCATCTATGGCTTGGGAATCATCCTGTTGGGATATGGTATTTGGAATTTGAATAGACGTATAAGAATCTTACGTATTTTGCAACAAAGGCGTAATATGCTGAAACTGACCGAGGTACAGTTAAGCGATGAGGAATCCAACAAAGACACAGCTCGTTCGGACGAATTTCTCAAACTTGTCATCAGTAAAATAGAAGAGCACCTTGCAGATACAAGTTACAATGTAGAACAACTTAGTTGCGATATGTGCATGAGCCGGATGAGCCTATACAGAAAGATGCAGACGGCCAGTGGCCTTTCACCCAACGAATTCATCAAAGATGTTCGTCTCAAAAAAGCTGCGGCACTTCTGAAACGTTATCCCAACATTACCATAGGGCAGTTGGCTGCGAAAGTAGGATTTGCTACACCGAAATACTTATCGAAATGCTTTAAAACAAAATTTGGTGTTCTTCCATCGCAATATACACAGAACAGGGCACCAGATTAGGTCTAACCAATAATTTAAAATAAAATGAACAAGTTAACATTCTTAAGCATGGTCTTGCTGTCTGCATCAGAGATACAGGCACAAACCACCGCCTATCAGTTTAAGACAACTGATGGCAACTTCTGGAAGATGTCATCGCTGACACTTTCAGACAAAGTACCAGGCAAAGCGCAGGTGGTTATTCGTTCTTCCCAACCCCAACAAACATTCTTGGGATGGGGAACCTGTTTTAACGAATTACCTTGGGACGCCTACAACTTGCTGAGCGATAATGACAAGCAACTGCTCGTCAAACGTATGTTCAACCCATACGGTGACCTGCGCTTGCAGAAAGGACGTCTGTCGGCAGGAGCCAACGACTATGCACGAGAATGGTATAGCTGTGATGAGATTGATGTCAACGAAACAGACTTTGAGATGGAACATTTCAATATTGACAGAGATCTGACTACTATTATTCCATCCATCAAACTGGCACTTGCAGAAAACCCAGAAATTGACTTCTTCTGTTCTCCCTGGAGTCCTCCTACCTGGATGAAAACCAACAAGCACTATGCACAGCGCAAGACCAATACCAATGGCTGTCCTTTCAACGTACCACCATATTTCAATGACCAATTCATTGATGATCCACGATACTACAAGGCATACTGTTTGTATTTCGACAAATTTATCAATGCATACAAGGAGCAAGGCATCAACATTACATCTTTAGCTTATCAGAATGAGGCATATAGCAATACTCCTTATCCAGGGTGTTCTTGGACTGCCAAGACTACAGGTAAGTTCTTGGCAGAATATCTCGGTCCTTATATGAGAGAGCACCAGCCAAACCTCAAACTAATTATAGGAACCATGAATACAGGATCATTGGATGTATATGAGCAAATTCTGAGCACCCCGAACATAGATAAATATATGGATGCCATCGGCTTCCAATGGGAAGGTGCCAATGCCATGAAAGAGATTCTCCGTCGCCATCCTCAGTATGAAGCAATTCAGACAGAGAATGAATGTGGAAGTGGAACCTTTGACTGGAATGCAGGAGCACATACCTTCCAATTAGCGAACCATTACCTTGCCAATAAAGTTACCACCTATTATTATTGGAATGCCATCTTGAAAGACAATGGTATCAGTCCATGGGGATGGATACAGAACGCAATGGTACAAGTCAACTCTGGCACTAAGACCCCACGCTACACGCCGGAATATTACGCTTACTGCCATTATACACATTTCATCCCTGCTGGTTCTAAGATTTTAACAACTGACGAAAGTCAGCTTGTGACAACGGCATTAACACCTGAAGGCAACATCGTGATTGTAGCAGGAAATGACGGAAGCAGCGAAAAGACTTTAACACTGGATATAGATGGCAAATATATGGTAGCTACACTGCCTGCTAAATCATTCAACACCTACGTAGTAGGGCAGAATGAGAAAGCACAATTAGAGTTCTTGCGCAAGGAAGCACAAGGATTGGTAGAAATCGAGACCGCCTCACTCTCAGAAACACAACTCACAAATCTGAAAGAAGCTCTCAGTAAAGCAAAACAGACAATTGCAGAGAGTGACAGTGCCCAGATTATACAATCTTTAGCCAATGCCGTCATAGATGTTCGCAAAGACACGAAGACGCAAGAACTGAGCAATGAGATTCAGAACCCTTCCTTTACAGATGGATCTACTCATTGGACAATAGCCAACAAAGCTGCTGGAGGTGATTTCAAAACTGCAACTATAGCAGGAAAGACTTGTTGGAACAACTGGTCTAACAATTTCACGTCAATGGATATCCATCAAGACTTAGGTAATCTAAAGCCTGGTGCCTATACTTTGTCTGCCATTTCCATGTGCGGTCCTGGTGAAATCACCGATCAGCATGCTTATGCCGAAGCTCAATCTGACAAGACGATTTCTCCAATAAAAGAAGTCGCTATATGGAATCAAACTACAGGTTGGGAAAAACAAACCACCGAGCCGATTGTTGTGGGAACAGATGGAACCCTGCGTATTGGCTATTCATCAACCTCTGGAGGTGGCACGAAAGGCTGGTTCTGTGTCTCTGACTTCACATTAAATCAAATAGAAGATGATGCGGAACTGATACAAAATGCTATTGACGCTGCTATCAAAAAAGCAGAAGCACAGGAAGACAACTCATTAAGTGAACTGATTAGTACAGCCAAGAATGCTGTAGGACGTGAGGCACAACTGGAAGCATTGACTCTATTACGTGAATCCTTAAAATCAGGCACTGACTTGACCGAGATTCTTGAGCAATACAAGGCACTGTCAGAAGAAGCTCATAACATCGCTAAAGACGAGAAATATGCAGACCAAGCACGTCAAGAGTTAGAAACACAGACCGAGCTGTATGATCAATGGATAGAAGCAGGAAAACAAGTCTCAGAACCATCCATCAAGGATGTCATCCGTGCTTTGAAGGAAATGATCAACAAAACTCGCTTATCACAAGTTCCGAGTCCATCTACAGACTTTACTTATTACATCAAGAATGCGGATGCTGAAGACTCAGAAGGATGGGATATCAATGTAACCAATGGTGACGGAAGCAGAAAGAGCGGGCAACACTATAGCGACAATACTACCAATATGTATTTTGACTCTTTCAATCAAACAGCAGGCAGCCTTTGGTTTACTGGTCACCAGACTTTGACAGACCTACCAAATGGAGTTTACACGCTTAAAGCCTGCGCCCGCACTGATGGTGAAGCCGTATTCCTGACAGCTCAGACAGAATCAGACTGGTATCAGCAAGAAATTGAAAACTCTGGCAATACTCAAGGTAAATTAGGCAAAGGATGGAATCCTTGCGAAATACAGAACATCATTGTAAGAAATCATACCTTGACCATAGGATATACCAACGATTTCTATTTGACGGGCAAGAAGTTTACTGGAACATGGATGTCATTCGATGATTTCCAACTCTATTATGTTTCAGATAATGTTTCTACAAGCATTGGCTTGCCTTCCTCATCTACCCCAATCCCAAATATCAAGGGAGGAAAAGGTTGTATTATCGTTACTTCTGATGTTCCTGTCAAAGTATATAATCTGAACGGTATGTTAATGGGAAGAACTCAGAATCTACCTGCTGGCATATATGCCGTAATCATGGGTAATATCTGCACTAAAGTAATCGTCCAATAGGAAGTTCTTTCAGAAAGCAAATATCATAGAAAATATGAAAGGTCCTCAAAACAAGTTTCATGTTTTGAGGACCTTTTTATATCATCAGACCTGACGCTACGCATCAATCATCCCAGGATGTATATTCTGTCCATCCATCCCAAGTAGAAGAAATCGGATTCTTTTTGGCATCAACCTCAATTGTGGGATCCGTATTTACGCCACCATATCCAGGGGCGTCCGTAGGGAGTCCTTTCGTGATAGATCCTGCCCCCATCAAGAACATTGCAGCAGTCAACAATAATGTAAGCTTTTTAGTTTTCATAAAAATTTATTTTTGTTTCTGTCGTTTTATACTTATACAAAACAGACTTACAATATACTTTTAAAAAACAGGTTTGTATTGCTTATTTATACAATACAAACCTGTTTTTTCCATTTGCTTTCAGGCTGACTGGCAACAAATCTGCCTTACTTACTCAGCAAATAGTTGATAAACACAATATAAACAGTTAAGGTTTCATCATTTTATAATAGGTTACGATTTATATGAAGTATAGGTTTAATTACACATTATATCGCCTGAAGCATCATTCTGACTTTCTTGCGGGAAGTGAGCAACTGGGATTCGACGGTACGCTTAGAAACATTCAATTCCTTTGCAATCTCTCCTGCGCATTTACCATCAAAGAGAGTCATACGATAAACCTTGGCACAGGAAGGAGTCAGTTGATCCACACAATAATTGACCATACGCAGCGTATCATGATACTCTACGACACGCTCTACGGCACAATGCTGCAATTCCTGCTCATACACCACATTCTCTTCCACCTTGTGACGACATGCTCTACGGCGCAGGATATTCATGACTTCATGATTGGTTATGGTGAAGACAAATGACCGGATGGTTGTCTTATTGATGATGCCGTCATAGGTCATCAACTTGACAAACACATCCTGCACCAAGTCTTCAGCTTCCTGCCAATTGCTCAAGCGAGCTAAAGCAAAGTTGACAAGCTTTACTTGATATTCCTTATAAAAGTCAGCAATCATCTGTTGCTGGGTTACAGTTGTTGGTTTCATGTTGTACGTTGGTTTAGTTTACGACTGCAAAATTAGAGAATAATCCCATATGCCTATGTGTGAACCGTAACAAAAACACATATCAAACGTAACAACACCCTTTTTACCCCCTATATTGGGAAGGAACAACGCCAAACATGTCCTTAAAATGCTTGGTAAAGTTCTGCGGAGTGGCAAAACCTGTAAGATAGCAGACTTCAGAAACATTGCGCTGTCCGCTCTTCAAAAGTTCAGCCGCAGCCTTCAAACGTACCGTTCTGATAAAGTCGGAAGGAGTTTGTCCTGTCAAAGCTTTCATCTTACGATATAGGCTCATTCTCGACATCGCCATATCAGCGGCAAGCGAATCTGTAGTATAATCAGAATCCGTGATATTCTTTTCTATCAAAGAGATGATTTCTTTCAGGAACTTCTCATCAGGAGCCGAGTCGGCAATGTTTTTGACATCCAGCGAAGCACTATGTGAGAAATCATGCATCCTCTTTTCCTGCTTCTCCAGGAGATTACTGATGCGAGCAAGGAGTACATCCATATCAAACGGCTTGGCGATATAGGCATCAGCTCCCACCTTGTAGCCTTCCGCCCGCCCCTCATCCGTACTCCATGCCGTAAGAAGAATGACCGGAATATGGGAAGTCTGCAGATTTTCCTTGATGCGACGGCACATTTCGATGCCACTCATCCGCGGCATCATCACATCGGTAATGATGAGGTCTGGATTGTGTTCTTCTGCCATCATGGCACCCTGCAAACCATCTTCCGCCATCAATACCTTATTATATATATGAGACAGTTCCTTGACCAGATACTGACGGAAACCATCATTATCCTCTACCACCAATATACTCTTATCGATAAACTGATGATTTCCCAATTGATGCCCCAAAGGAGCAACCGCCTGACGATTAGCAGCAGACTGCTGTTTAGAAGAATCATCCGTCTGGCGATTCAAAGAAGCCTCATGAGTTTCTGCTTTTAGATCGGCAGGTAATTCTACAATAAATCGGGAGCCTTCGCCTTCTTTACTTTCCAAAGAGATTTTGCCCTGGTGCAACTTCACATACTCTGCCACCATGTTCAAGCCGATGCCAGATCCCACATTCGTAGTTTTCTGGTCGGCAGAACGGAAGAATCGGTCGAACACACGTTTCTGGTCTTCAGGAGAGATGCCGCAACCCGTATCCACCACCTCCATGCGCACAAAACGGCGGTCATCACAGGCAGTCTGACTTAACTCAACCCTAACCTTTCCTCCCGAAGGAGTATATTTGAAGGCATTAGACAAGAGATTATTCAGGATTTTAGCCACTTTGTCACGATCAAAGCACATAAAGATACCGTCTGAATGGTCATTTACATCCAGACTCACCTGCTTTTGCTCAGCCAAAGATTGAAACTTCATGGTAGTATATTCCACGAATTCACCGAAGATTCCGCTCCGTAAGTTAAGGCTTTCTCCATTCGTTTCCATCTTACGAAAATCGAGCAACTGGTTGACCAACTGCAACAGATCGCCTGCATTCTTGCTCACACCCTTCAACTGTTGGCGAGTTTCCTCATCAGCAGTACGCTTCAGCACACTACCCACAGGAGTGATAATGAGCGTAAGGAGCGTACGGAACTCATGGGTGATATTGGTGAAGAAACGGTATTTCATTTCCTCCAGTTCCTTGTTTTTTTCCACCTCCATTCGCTGGCGATCCCGCTTCATCTTCCTACTGATGATCCAGAAGATAGCACCGCCGATAAGCAGCAAGTAACACAACTTAGCCCACCAGGTGGCCCAGAAAGGAGGTTGTATGACAATCAGAAGTCTGATGGACTGTTGACTCCATTGCTTATCAAAGCCAGCAGAAAATACCTCGAGTTCATACTCGCCAGGAGCCAGATTGGTATAGCTCACCTTGCCAATACCATCCTGCGGACTACTTTCCACCCAATCAGCATTGACTCCTTTCAACCTATATTTATAATAGGTATGGCGAGGCATGTCAAAATTCAGGCCAGAGAAATAAACCGTGATAAAGTTCTCATCATATCGCAACACGACCCTTCTTGTAGAAGACAGGACTTTCTCCAACAAGACTCTTCCGTTCAGTTCTTTACCCGGCAATACCTCCTGTTCATTCACAAAGAGGGAAGTGAAAACTGGGTGGCCTGAATATTTCAAATTCTGAATATTAGAAGGATCCACTACATAAAAACCATTCTGGCTGCCAAAAAGGAGTTTACCTCCAGCAAGATGGGTCGTTGCCATCCAGTTGAAGCTACAATCGCCCAACTTATTCTGTTCATCAAAGACTGCTAATCTGAAGTTCTGCTCATCCAAACGAGAAAAGCGGCACAAGCCATTGGCAGTAGTCACCCATACATTTCCAAACTGATCTTCGATGATTCCATTGATCATCTCATTGGGCATTCCATTTTTCAAACCGTAATGGAATACCTTTCTGCTATTCGGGTTCAAGACAAACACACCGTTCAGAGAACCTATCCATATCCAACCCTGACTGTCAATCAGCAAGGCCTTGCAGGGTCCACTGAGCAGATTCTGCATCTCCACATCATCCACGAGATTCTGAGGAGACAGAAACTTCTTATCTTTCAGAGAATAAGCAAAGAATCCCTGCGAAGTGGCTGCCCAGATAACGTCATTCTTATCTATCCGGAACTCATTGACCACCTTATATTTTTCCAGATGCTTATCTTTCAGAGGATGGATGCGGCAATTCTCATCCAAGACACCTATGCCACCATGAAAGCTTACCCAAATGCGATGATGCGCATCTTCCTGAAACTCTCTTACGATATTGTAGTTAATGTCTTTCTGCGGAATACTACCCTGCATGAAATGGTGAGTTGCCAGACCATCCCACATATAAAATCCCTGCTTAAAGGTTCCTACCCAAACACGATTACGGCTATCCACCATACTGCGGATGAAATCAGTGCCACTCACAGGCAATGGCTTCAATTGCATCTGAGGCATTAGGAGCTGATACACATGATGAGAAGTCACGGCAAAAGGTTTTCCTCCCTTTCCGTCATTGAGGCGAACACTGCCATCAGACAAGCCAAGTTGCTGATAGGTGACGTAAGGGAAACGCTGCATATTGGAATTATAAAAGAATATACCATGGTTTGCCATTCCGATCATCAGATTACCATCCCGGTAAGCAATCGCCTGCACACCATCTCTTATAACATCTCCATTCATCATCTCATATTCTGACTGGAGCATCGTATTTCCATCTGCCGACAGAGCCAACAAGCCCGCATTGCGAAGTCCTACATAACAGATTTTCGGAGAAGCAGCACACAACGTGACCGCAACATCCTTATCATTCACATATCTGTATTGCCATTGATGGGTCAAAGAATGCCATGAAGCAACACCATGATTCCACATCATCCATAGTTGTTCTGAGTTTTGTGAAAACTGCACGAAATCACGCGCCAGCATTTCACCATTCCACAGAAGTTGACTATGAAGAACCTTTGTCATCGCCGCATTCCAGCACATAATCTTTCCATCATGATAGACAAACCAATGATTACCTGCCCAATTAGCCACATCCCGTAATCCCTTGGCACGCACACGCACGGCAACAGCCTTTCCTTTTGAATTTCCCTCCCGATGAAAGACTTTCCCTGAAACGGTCACAAACCAGAAATCTTTAGCTGAATCAATAAATAAATTACGGATACGTTCTTTGATGCCCATAGAAGCAAGCAATCCCCTGATATCGCCAACATATCTTTCTGTGGTCAAATCGAAAACCAACATCTGTCCTGATTCCTTAATCCAAACCCGCTGCTGACCATCCACATAAGCCGTTGGCAAGGCTGCCACATAATCCATAGGATACATCTCGCTTACCACAGGAGGAAAAGAGCGGAAGGTGCAACCATCAAAGAATGACAGACTGGATGAAGTACGGACACACAATCTTCCATCCGGAAGCCAAAGTTGCGACTTGATTTCATTGTCAGGCAAGCCGATAGAGGTGTTCAATAAGCGATAGATATAGTGGGCACTTATCGGCAGACAGCAAGTGCATATAAAAAGTATTATCAGGATTAGGTTCTTCATTTCTATGAGATATGATTTATATTTAAGTGCAAAAATAACAATAATAATCGAATTTTCACCATAAAACATCAAAAAAATCGTTTATAATAAGTAATCAGCGTGTACTTATTTGTATAAGGAAACAAAGAATAAGAAAACAAAGATAAATTAAAAACATAAACTATATGAAAAAAAATCGATTACTCGTCGTTTTTGCAGCTTTGCTCAATGTCTTAGGAATGTGGGCAGATGGTGCAAATCTCAAGTTGCATTTCAACTTTGAAAATGCAACTGGCGGAAATGTCAAAGAAGTCATTTCCGGGGGAAACATTGTTGGCACTTTGATGAATAACGCCAAAGTGGAAACAATGGGAAAATATCATGTACTGAACCTGGGGTCGGAAAATGGATATTTTGACATGGGCGAAGGTACAGGAAAAGTATTGGCTGGATGCAGCGACTTCTCCATCAGTATGTATTATTACGTAAATGCTACCCAAGACATTACTGGCTTGGGTAACTTCCTATTTACTTTCAGTAATAATCCTGCATGTACCCAAACTGAAGGTTGCTACTATTTCTATACGCTCAATACCCAGCGAGTGGGTTCTTCAGCAGCAGGATATGGCAGCGAGAAAAGTGTCAATGCCACACAGGTTTCCCCAAAAGGAAATTGGGTAAACGTAGTCTATGTGCAAAAGGGCACAGAAGGAACTCTCTATGTAAATGGTCAGAAGAAAGCGAGCGCAACAAGCAATAAGATTTCAGAAGTATTTGGTACAGAAGCGCCTAAATACAACTGGATAGGCCGCTCTCCTTTTGACAATGATGTATATTTAAAAAACACCAAGGTGGCAGATATCCGTATTTATGACGGAGCACTGACAGGAAGCGAAGTGACCCAATTGGCTTTAGCTGCTGATGACTACGATAACGAATTCCGTCACGGCACACAAGGCAATCTGACTACGCTGAACACAACTTTAAAAGAAGCTTCTACACTCATCAATGGTGATATCAGTATCTATACTGCTGATGCAGTAGCCATGCTTTCAGACACCTACGAACTCATTAAGGCTAAGAGCGAGAAAGAAACTCTGTCACAATTCGTGATAGACGAATATGTGGCAGACCTGAAGGCAGCTATCCAAAACGTGAAAGCTACACAAGGAATGATTTTCACAGATACTGAACTGATGCCAGCCTATGATTCAAGCCGTGGCTTCCGTCATCCAGGAGGACTACATACCAATGCTGACTTCGAACGCATCAAGGCACAACTGGCTGCCGGTAATGAGAAGGTGACCAAGGCTTATAACATCTTGAAGAATGCAGAATTTGCACAACCTACCTGTGCAACATGGCCAGTAGAAACCATCATCCGTGGCGGTAGCTCTGGTCAGAATTATATCAATGCTGCCCGTGGTGCAACCATCGCTTATCAGAATGCACTCCGTTGGAAGATAGAAGGAAATGAAGCGTGCGCCAAACATGCCGTTGATGTATTGATGGCTTGGGCCAACACCTGCAAAGGTATCGGTGGCGACAGTAACTTCGCTCTTGCAGGAGGTCTTTATGGATATGAATTTGCACAAGCTGCAGAATTGATGCGTGACTACGAAGGATGGAAAGCCAAGGATTTCGAGACATTCAAAAGATGGATGCTGGATCTCTGGTATCCCACTATCATGAGATTCCAGCGTTCCCGCAATGATACCTGGCGCAACTGGCGCTATGATGCAACTCATGGAGGTCAACGACCTGGCCATTACTGGAGCAACTGGGGACTTTGCAACACACTCGCCCTGATGTCTGTAGGTATTCTATGCGACGATGTCTTTATCTATAACCAGGCAATGTCTTACTACAAGTACGATCAGGCAGAGCTGGCTAAAGCCAACTATCCTTGGCCATGGGCACCTGAGAATACAGAGACAGACAAGTACAACGGAGGACTGAATGAATATATAGATAATCTCGTGCCTCATGTTGCAGAATATGCAGGAGAAACAGGTGCATACGGAAAGGTAGGTCAGATGCAGGAAACCGGTCGTGACCAAGGACATGCCCAAATGGCAGCAGGTCTTGCCGTTGATATCTGCCAGACGGCATGGAATCAAGGTGATGACCTCTACTCCTATCACGACAACCGAATCGCTGCTGGTCTTGAATTCCAAGCGGCATACAACTTTGACGGAAGAGACGATCTGCCATGGGTCAACTACCATTATACAGACTGTCACTCTGCATGGCATCAAGCATGGGTACAAGGTGGACCTAATGGAAGTAGTCGCGGAGAGATGCGCCCATACTGGGCACGTGTCATCGGACATTACGAAGGAGTAAAGGGCGTAAAGATGCCTTTCTCGGAAATCGCATTAGAGAAGATGGGAATAGATGGTGGGCCGACGGGAGCAGTAAGCGGTCCTTACGACCACATGGGATACTCCGTTTTGACTTGTACTTACGATGGTATTGCCGACGAGCAGCACAGACCTACCTTATTGACTCCAAAGATGGAATATGATGGAAAGATTATCGATCATAATGAATTAGGTGGACTGGAAAACAATTACATCATCAATGTAAATACCGCCCTTCCAAAAGGCAAAACAGTCAAATTGATGCCTCAACTTCCTGAAGGTGTTGTGGATACTGGTAACTGGAGTTGGAATACAGGTGAGACAACCAAGGACATCACAGTCACTACAGACAAGAGTTTCATTTATCGTGCCACATATACCAATGAAAACGGCATTAAAAGCGAGCAGATGTTCTCTATTGCAGTAAATGCAGATTGTACTCCTACCACAGTAAGCAGTTCTATCTACTGCAATGACACATGGGTCGGTGCTACAGAAGCTATTGTACCTTGTGGAAGCAATGTTACTCTCAATGTCGGCGGCGCCAGCGGTTGGGGAGACGGCAAATGGAGCACAGGACAAACAGGTACTTCCATAACCCTTTCATCCTTAATCTCGGATAGAGAAATCAAGGGTCAGTTTATCAACCAGGGCGGATTGGCTCAGACGATTACTTTCCGCATCCATGTCAAAGGATTGCAGCCTTGTGCGCTGCTGAACAACCGTCTGGTTTCAGATTCTCTGGACCTGATTGTCAATCAGGGAGACGCTCTCGTACTCTATGCTAATGCACCAGAAAATATTGTCAATGTCAAATATACATGGAGCAATGGTACCGAAGGTAAATATCTGGATCTGACAGAAGGACTGACCAGCGGAGACTACACGCTGCACATCACAGGTGAGGACTTCGACCAGAAACTGACCTATCATGTGATGGTCATGAACGAGAATTATGTAGTTCTGGAAGCTGGTAAATATGCCATCTACGATGTGGAAAACGATGCCTATCTTACCTATAAGAATCAAGGTGAAACCATGCCATCATTTACTCCACTGGTAAAAGAAGACGGACATTACGATGCTTCCCAGGTATGGATTGCTGAAGTAAAGGGAGCTACCACCAAGACTCCTAAGTATAATTTCTCTTGTCTGATAGGTGGTAACACTCCATATCTGAATGCGACCAAAATGGCTAAAAAAGCCTATTTCCCATACTACATCCGTGGTCTGATTGGTTCTGATCATGTTGCTGTCAGAACCCTTACCAAAGAAGAATACTGGAAAGCAAATGAGAATGGTGTTCTGGAAACAAAGGGAACAGCCGGTCTGACTCAATTCCCATTTGTATTCATACCGGTCAAGGATGAAGAACTCCCTACAGGTATTACAAACATAGGAGTATCAGAAAAGGGTGAAAACATTAATACACAATACTACACCATATCTGGCGTACAGACCCATGGCAAAACCAAGGGTGTGTATATCCAGAAGTCAACTGACAATACAGGTAAGGTAATCATCAAAAAGGTGATAAAAAGATAGAATTTTAGATACTCAATACATGAAGTAAGCTTCGACCAGCTATGAAGCCTATTTCATCCAATGGCGAAGCCGGTTTCATTGACAGATGAAGCCGGCTTCATTTTTATGTAATTCACGGCGTGATGTTCTCCACCAACTTCACCCAACCGAAGCATGGAGCCGTGGTTCACCTGACCAAGAAAGAAGTCAAGAAGCTTGCCAAGCAATGGGGACTGGACTACAACAAACTGGCAAAGTAAATCAAATAAACTTTGCCCTAAAATTGAACAAGACATTTACTTGAAACAACTGATAAATCGCAATCTCTTTGCATTTTCCATCAGTATATTAAGTCTTATATTCGTATAATAATAAAGAATCATCAAAAACAAGATCATTTTATGAATAAGACATTAATAACATTAGCTCTCTGCATCATGACTCTCTCTGCCATCGCCAAGGACCGTCTGGTAGTGAGCAAGGCACCAGCAGGCATTGAACTCAAGAAAGACTTTCAAGTGCAAGCACGTGTCAATGGAGGAGATTGGAAAGACATCGATACCTACGCCTTCAAGGTGGATAGGGTGGCTGATGCCAAGCACAATGTAGAGGTCACATCCGTAGCTAAGTTTGAATTCGAAGGTAAAGTTGAAATTCAAGTAAAGAGCATTGCTCAGGATATCAAGAGTTTCAAGGTCCGTCCGATTTCCTACGGAATAGAGGCTAAGCAGGAGGGCAACACGTTGACATTCTCTCTCAACCGTCCTCGCTACCTCTCCGTAGAAATCAACGGCAACATCTACCAGAATCTCCAAATCTTCGCAGACAACGTATTAGAAAAGCCTAAGGTAAAAAAGAAAAAAGATCTGATGTATTTCGGTCCAGGTGTCCATGATTTCAAAGGCGATTCCATCCACATCGCATCAGGAAAGACTGTCTTTATTGACAACGGAGCCGTCATCAAGGGGTGGTTATCCACCTATGGTTCAAAAGACGTCAAGATTCTCGGTCACGGCATCGTCATGCCAGGAAGACATGAAGGCATTATGGTGAGATACAGCAAGAACATCTATATCGACGGTCCTCTCACCACCCAGTTGCCTATCGGCGGCAGCGATTCCGTAACCGTGAAGAACG
>OIXY01000039.1_pt1 | contig 37325 bp, 31 predicted proteins | sample 1588051 | NCBI WGS metagenome assembly OIXY01 (sample SAMN03283247) | human gut metagenome | biome: human-associated habitat; material: feces | host: Homo sapiens | place: Peru | collected 2012 | reverse complement strand
GCTATGATGGTACCGATTCATGCGCTACAGTGGTACCGATTCGCCGATACTGTCACATAAAACGAATTTGTATTCTTAATTGTCTTCATATCAGTTGACTTTGTTGTATTTTACATGAATGATCACTTCTATTTGTTTTATAATAGAGATATTGCAAGCCATCAAAAACTATCAAACAAAATAAAAAAAACGAGACATGGCTTTCATTATTCCCAAATCTCGCTCTTTGTTGCAATAGCCTTACCTGTGTCAGTCCCTTGTTATCTTAAAACCCAATTTCAAAATGAGTTTTATGGTTTCAATAGACGTGTTGCGGTCGTATTCCTTCTCTTCTTCAGATAGCTCTTCATAAGGCACAAGGCAAGGGTGTTTCTTCTCTGCATCATTACGCTCTTCTCCATACGTCCAACCGTCCTTCATACGACCTGCCGACCATACTTCATGTACGTTCTTGGCTATATCCTCTGCCAAAGCACTCAGTTTCCTCGGCAATACCACGTCCTTCGTATCAATAGGATGTGGTGTGTAGTTGTTCTTATTCATGGTCTTACATTTTTATTATTTCTTTGTATGGAAAGAGGATTGAAGAGAAATAAATCTATCATTGAATCAAATCGTTTTATATGAATCATATAGTCTTTGCTATATAGCATATAAAGAAACCATTTGTCATACGAATCTCCACAAGGATATGAACCGGAGATCTTTCCTTTAGAGTTTTCTCCTCTTCATGTGGCTGTGTTGGCGTTTGCTCTTCGTGTGATGGTTTGCCATCTATTTGCACTTCTACTATTTGCGTGCGTGTATCCCTGTTCCATTTGTTAAATATGTTATAAGAAACTTTGTTTCTCAGACAGAACTGTTCAAAGGAAATTCCATTCGACATTACCTCTGTTTGGTACTGGAAATAAAATCTTTTGAGACTTTTTCTCCGTTCGACAATTTAAAAGCAAGCTTTCATTGGTCTCACTTATCGAAAAAGTTCTAAATCTTCACAGCTGTACCATAATTCAATGTTTTAAATCCAACAGCGAAGATACGTCTTTCTAATTTAAGCTCTAATTTGAGTGCTTACTCCATTATAACTTTTTCTGTCCCCTCCGCTATTGGGCCTGTCTACCATTTGCCCAACTATTCTGACTGGGCAAAGAGATTAGTGCTCAAAATAACGAAAAAATGAATTACAATTATTCTTTTCATGTGATGCTTGTTTGGGTATTGCTGTATTATTCTTTAGTGCTCATACACATTTGTCCCTTTTAGCTACCCCTATCGTAGGAACAATAGTGTTATGATATACCTATTTCTTCGCCTATAAGTTTAATCACATGAAGAGTATTCTTATCTTTCTCTAAATGATAATCTTTAATGTGCTGTGCAACTATTTGCCGAAATTTTCGTTTAAATAGAATATGTATTTTTTGTAATTTTATGTCGTGGTTGGGCTGATATGAAATTATACTTTTTCTATCTACACTAAGTTTAGGCATATCATCCCCAGTATAATCTAATAATCCAAAACCTGAAAGTCCTGTGTTCACGACACCAACAAATATACCATCTATTGCCTCTAATTTATTTCCTACTGTATTGAAAATATGGATGTTTCTAAACACATATGTTGATTGTGTACCTTCAACTTGAATATTTTCAATAGGTAAAGTTACTATGGGATAGAAACAAATACCCCCAACTTTAATTACATCAAGGTAATAGGTGTGGCAAATATTTCTAATATGTTCTTTAGCTCCAAATCGACTATAGTATTTTTCAAAAACATCCATGTCTTTTGACGTTATACCCAATTCTCCTTCTTTTAAAACATATGGCTGCCGAGGAAATTTTATCGGAGGCAAATTATTTTCCAGAGCTACAAATACATCTACATTTTCAGGTGGGCGGCAAACAAAACTGGAAATCAATGTGAATAAATGATTTTCCCACTCTTTAAGTTTTTTCCTTGAATATGGCTTATAATTGGCATATTTATATGGGAATGTCATGAGTTTTTGCATAAAGCCTATATGATGGAAAGAATTGGTCTGTATAACAGACGCAAACTCTTCTTTCAATAAAACACGAACTACAGTACCACAATTCATGACCAATGCCTTATCTTCTTCTGGGATATCTCGACGATAAAATATATTACCCTGAACATCCCCAATACAAAAATACAAATAGTCTGAGTCTGGCTTTATCGATTTGGTAATAATTTCAATGCTTGTTCCTATCATAAAACACGAAATGATTCCTATGCCAAATTGCGAAACAGGAGTGAATTCGTTAGTCATCTGTTGGCGTTCTTGTAGAAAATCATCAGATTTATAAAAAGAATTACCGATACGCAAAAGATAATCCTCTATAATATGCTCATCCATACCGACACCATTGTCGTGACAATATAAATATGTTCCCTTACCATCTATTACTTTCTTTCCAAAAATAATGGTTCCTCTGCCTATCTTGTTTTCTTTAGAATAAAGGCGGCGGCGACAGGCATCAAGACTATTCTGATAAAGTTCACGTAAACACGCATAAGAATCTTTATATAATTCAACACCTGCAAGAAGTCCTAGGATATTTTTCTGATTAAGCGTAATTTTTAAATCTGGTTTTAGTATATACCGATCAACATCATAATTGATTGTCTTGTCTGTTGGGAATATGTCGTATTGCAATTTGTAACATTGTTTCCGGTTCTCAGTTTTAGAGTAAATGAGGACAAGTATTTGTTTCAATTCGCTTACATGATTCATCATTAAATAGAAATCATTGGGTTCATTACAAAATGCAGAAAACAAAATTAAGTTTCCATCTATGACTTCGATGTCAACATTGTCTTTGTCAGATGCACATCTCCATGACTTGTCTAAAAACGAAAGAGTTTTGTCTACAATTGACAGTACATCAATGACAAAGCTACAAGATTCAGAATACTCCGATAGATAACTCTTTTCAATATCGTCGTATGAATGCTTCCTGTTGCAAACGCTTACGAAATCATTCCACAAGTCCGTTTTATTAGCAAACTTCTGATTGTTTAATTTGATATACTCATAAACTTCTTTGTTACCATTTCGTATTCGTATGGATGTACAAAGAAGAAATAATTCTCTTGCGGGGATGGACACTATCGAATCAATAGACAATCTTTCTTTTCCTAACAATTCAGCGACAAACAATTCTGCCCTGTTAGTATAATCTGATTCATAAATGGAATCTGTATTGTCTATATGATAGCTACGAATTGATTCCAAGTAATCTCTAGCTAGTAAAAAAAGATTCCGCTCCCTATGAGTACCATTATCTGCTCTTTTCTTTAGCTCATTCAATAATATATAATCATCTTGAATAATATTGTTTCTATTATCTTTAAATAGGTCTATCTTGTTCATATGACTTGTCGTTTGTTTAATTTTTGTATTTAAATACGGAGTGTTCTTCTATTGATGTTAGCCTCTTCTGAATCTGAACCAGAATTATGAAAATGCAGTTTTTCAATACTTTTCTTTGTCGCATTATCAAGATGATATTTATTTACATGTTTCTCGACCAACTCCTGATATTTTTGTATAAATATAGATTCAATGGTCTCTAAAATGACATCATTATTGGCTGGATACTGTATGATTTCAATACGATCAACACTTAAACTCGGTTTATTCTTTCCAGTATAATCCAATATGCCATAACTTGTTATGCTTGGTTGAGAACTTACGACAAATATTCCATCTACTGTTGTTCCATTACCAACCACATAGGAAGAAGGCAGCCCTCCATTACGGATGATTGTACGATATTTATCACTATTATCTTCGGAAGCAGATTGTATTCTGATACTTTCCATGTTCGTAAATTTAAGAAAAATATCAGTAGGGCTTTCTATTAGTTCCTTTTCAATAACGAAATTTTTTGTTGGCAGTATAACAATCGGATAGAAAAAAACATCTTCACATTGTATTCGCTCCATATGATATATTGTACACCATTTCCATCTTATTTCAAAATCATGCTTTGAAAGATTACCACTCAACAAATGGGCGTCATTCATTGTAAACCCTAAATAGCCTTCTTGAAGAGCAAAGGGTAGTCTTGTCAAATGAGTCTCAGATGATTTGTTTTCATATTCCAAGACAATGTCTATATCATCAGGATATCTACAAATAAAAGAAGATAGTTGTAAAAATAGATTATGTTCGTTTTTTTTGTATTGTTTGTATAGTTCGTTTTCAGAATCAATTAAATAGTTATAACCAAGAAAACTAGCAAATTGATTATAAAAACCTGAATATGGATGACCGATATAAGTTTTCCATAGTTTATTTATTTTGCTGTTGCTTATTTCTGAGACATATGGTTCCTTAAGCAATATTCTAACAACAGTACCTCCATAGTCAACCATTTCCTTTTCTTCTTGTGGCACATTTCGGTCATAATATATATTCCCTTGTATGTTATTTATGCAAAAAAACAGAGTTTTAGAATGTGGCTTTGTCGATTTTGTAATCACTTCAATGCGAGATGCAATCATAAAGCAAGATATGATTCCTATCCCAAATTTTGATACAGGGACAAAATCAGAACTCATGCCCAACCGTTCTTGTTGGAAATCATCAGAATTATAGTAAGAATCACCTATGCGTAAAAGATAATTCTCAATAACGTACTCGTCCATACCGACACCATTATCATGGCAATATAAGTATGTACCTTTGCCTTTTTCATCCTTTATGCCAAAAGCAATTCTTCCTTTATGAATCTTATTGTCAATAGCACAAAGCCGACGGCGGCAAGCATCTAAACTATTTTGGTAAAGTTCCCTGAGACAAGCATAAGGATTTTTATAAAGTTTAAACCCCATAAGAAGTTTTAAGATATTTTCTTGCTCTAATGTGATTTGAGTATCTCTCCTTATTCTATATTTTGTTTCATCATAGGTGATAGATAACTCTGTTGGATAAACCTTGAATAACAATTGGTAGCATGGCTTGAATTTTTCAGTTTTATAATACAAATTATTTACTACTTGTTTGACTTCCTTAACATGATTTATCATCAAGTAATAGTCATTAGGGTCTTTGCAATAAGAGGAAAATTTAATACTTCTATCTTCTGCCAATTCAACTGTTACCTGTTCTCGGCTTGAAAAATCAACCCAAGTCTGCTCTCGATAACCATAAATAGTCTTCACCAAAAATAAAACATCGGATACAAATGAATATGTATCAGAACTATTCGAATGATAACTTGACTCTATTTCTGAATTCTCATGTGAAGATTGATAACATAATCTTATGATATCATTCCATAAATCATCTGAATATATGAAAGCCTTATTTTGTTCTAATAGATTCCTTTTACACATATTAAGTCTGATACAAATACATAATAAGAATATATCACGTGTCGAAAGTGGAAAATCACCTGTAGAACTAATCCTGTTTTCGCCCAACAATTGTACGACAAATAGCTCAACTTTCTTTCCTTTATCGTATGATGGAATAATGCTTCCCAAAAAATGATTTGCGCTTTGGTATAGTTTTTCCTCTCTGTCTGTACCTTGTTCCGCACGTTTCCTTAATTCATTCAATAATGGAAATTCTTTTTTTGATAGTGACAATGAATCTTGGGAGACTTCTTTTGTCACTATGTCATCTGAATGCCCCATCATCATTCTGATATCTTCTATTAATACACTTTTATATGAGTGTTCATAGATGTTACGACGATTACTCGCTGCAAATGCAAGATCCATCCAATCAGGCATCTTATTATTATCAATACCATAATATAATAACTTTCCACGATTCTTATGACTTTTTGCAAATGCAACTTCATCAGGTGCCCATCCTGATGTAAATGAGTTTTTACTTCCCAAATAAAGAAAAATGTCTGAATTGCAAATATTTGCAGACGTTACTTTTGGGAAGTCTTGTCCACCATGAAATGTTTCTTTATCAAAACAACATTTAAGCCCTGCATCTATAATAGCGTCATATATTTTTTTTGCAATATTAACGTCTTTCCATGAATAACTTATAAACACATCATATTTTATCTGTTCCATATTATTTTTCGTTTATTTGAATTTAACAATACGTAAACCTCCAAACAGCGTCCCCACTATTTATCAGCGGGTTAGCTATACCTGTATTTTGTTAGTACTCAATTTAGGGCATAACCCTTTGTATAGGCACTTTTGCAAGTGCCTATATATTGATATGTTAAAAATTTCACTTGTTTATTAACTATCGGCATATTGCTTATACTATTTTATCTGGTCACAAGATGAAAGCAAGCTTTCATTGTACTCTATTTTTGAAAAAGCTCAAAATCTTCACAGCTGTACATAACTCAATGTTTTAGATTCAGCAACGAAGTTTCTTCTTTTAAAATTATGCCATGATTTGAGTGATTACTTGTCAACGTCAGTCCTTTGTTATCTTAAAGCCCAATTTCAAAATGAGTTTTATGGTTTCAATAGACGTATTGCGGTCGTATTCCTTCTCTTCTTCTGATAGTTCTTCATATGGTACAAGGCAAGGATGTTTCTTCTCAGCATCGTTGCGCTCTTCTCCATACGTCCAACCATACTTCATGCGTCCAGTCGACCATACTTCATGCACGTTTTTGGCTATATCCTCTGCCAAAGCGTTCAATTCCTTCGGCAGAGCCACATCCTTCGTATTGATAGGTTGTGGTCTGTAATTATTCTTGTTCATTGATCACGTTTTATAGATTTCTATATATAGAGAGAGAGGAAGTTGAGGGAAAACCTATCATCAGGAAAGAAGGTTTTTATTCTTTCGTTTCCAACTTTCCTATTGCTGGTTCGTATCCTTGACAGGAAGCTTTTTCATACCATTCTTTGGCTTTAGTTTTGTCGATTTCCACGCCCCATCCGTTGGCATAACATTCGCCCACCATATATTGCGACTTACTATTGCCCTTTTCTGCTCCTCGCATATACCATGCAAAAGCTTCTTGCTTATTGGGTGTAACTCCCAACCCTTTCAGGAGGCAATCGGCAAGGTTACGTTGGGCACTGGCATACCCCATTTCTGCAGCATACCGAAACCATTGTGCAGCTTTCTGTAGGTTACGTTCATAGCCATGTCCTTCGAAGTAATACAAAGCTATGGCATTAATCGCATTTGCCGACCCCATGTCGGCAGCTTCAAGGAAGTAATCCATAGCTTTGTTATATTTTCCTTGATTGTAGCAATGCCATCCATGCTCTAATAACAGGCTTATTTTCATCTTCTCTGATGTTTCCTTGATAACGATATTGTCATCGGCCAAAGCCTCTACGAAGAATTGCTTCAGTCTCTCGTAAAAGGCATCAAAGTATGCCGTATCATATTGTGGACCGTTTTTATATCTTACATCCTTTATCTCATCGGGCAGTCCTTCGGGAAACTCTGTGAAACCACGCAACATAATAGGAATAACGTTCTTGTCGAGTTTTAGAGCCTCAGCAAGTTCCACAAAGAGCCAGTCATGCTCCTTGTCACCTTGTTCCTCGATGGTTCTGCGGAACACGTCGGCATCACATATCAGGATAAAGTTCTTACACTTGGCAATTCTGTCAAGCAATGCCTTGTCGAAGTTGCCATTCATCAAATTGTCCTGGTCAAAACTGACGGAATATCCGTCACGTTTCAATAGGTCATAAATATGGCGAGCTGTCTCATAACCACCTTCTCGTCGGTAGCTAATGAAAATGTCGTAGGGTTTTGTAGACATATATAGACTAAAGAAATAGGAAATTTAAATTTATTCAGAGATAAAAGAATATAACGTATCGCTTGAACGTATTAAATCCGAATATTCATATTTAATTTGAACCCTATCAAGCAAGAACTCTAATTCGTTGTCTCTCCTCATATCAGATACTGTAAATCCCTCAGAAAGTATTACTTTTACTTTGGTATCCACGCTGTTGCTTATTGCGATAGCAAGTTCTCTTCTAACCCATTGGGATTTTGCAGAATCAGGAGTAAGGAGAAGAACGAAAGTTTTTGCTAATTTCAATGCTGTAGGAATAACCAATGGGTACTCACGCCCTTGTGGAATACCATCAGGAGCAATCCAAACATGAATTTTATTATCTTGAAGCAAACGCTTCAATGTTTCTGCTTGCATGACATTTCTACTTGAATAACTGATAAAATAGAATTCTTCTTCACTTATATCCCAATGAAGACATCTATTCATATCTTTAATAATGTTCTGTACTATACAGTCATAATATCTTTCTGTGTCATGATATCTTGTAGCCTCGTCGTACAAATCATCTATCTCATGTATTATTGTGGATTTAGATAATTTATTATGCGTGAAGATCTTTCTCAATAACGGATTTCTAAATTGCCTGATTGTTTCGGAACTTCCATTCCTGATGGCTTGGAATGTTCTGAGCAAGAAGGAATCCAAAGATAATCCGCTTTGTGAATTGATTATATTATCCAAATCATACACACGAGCTTCATCATAATTCGGGGTTCCGTCATAAGTTGGACTTAGCAAAACCATTTGACAGCCACCAAGATAATGGAAACCATCTATTCGTCGTGTAAATTCCAATACAAAATCTGTAAATTCTGCAACGTTGAACACAATTCGCCCTAATCTAGGACTATCAATACATCTTGCTATATTATGTTCACGATTAAAAATGGAACGTATATGATTATAATGAAAATCAGGAAATTGACGTTCACTATCTTCTATTATCCATCTAATAGAACTTTCCTGTATAGGATATCTATTGTATCTATTTATCCCATATCCAGGAAGGTAGAAGTCAACATCATCAGACAACATATCCATTTCGTGAAAATTTCGTAGAACAAAATCTGTTGCACGACTATCACTATTAGCACTTGCTAAAATCACAACTACTAATTTCTGCCTTCTATATCTCAACCCATTTTCGAGTTCTTTTATTGAGTTTATTGGACATCCCATATTCTTATTTATTTTATTCTTATAACAACTCGCAATCCCAATCCGCTTGTTTTCTTTGAATGGTCAGAGGCATATCTTCGGGACACACGACAATTCTTTTCCTCATACCACCAACTGCCGCCGCGTCGGATATAGTCATATATAGTCTCATTATTATGAAGCACAAACATAATCTACGATACCATACTTGATAGCTTCTTGTGGTGTTAGCCAAAGCCCTTGCGACATATTTTCATTAATCCTCTCCGTTGGTTGTCCTGTATGCTCCACTCCAATATTAATAAGTTCTTTCTTCAATTTTGCTGCCTCAACTGATTCTCTGACATTTGTACCTGATGTACAAATATCACACAATCGAATTCTGCTGTGAGGTTTGGCGTATCTTTTCCCTTTACATCCTGACATAAGAAGGAACGCTGCACAACCACCTGCAATTCCTGTTACAATTGTAACAATATTACTATTCACGAATTGCATAGTGTCATAAATTTCCAAACAAGAACATACTTGACCACCCCATGAATTTATATACATCTTTATATCTTTAGAGGATTCTCTGTCATATAGAAGCATTAAGAGTGAAGCAAAATAAGATGTTTCACTATTAAGTTCTTCTATTGGCACAATCCTGTTTGTAAAATTAAAAATCCAGTAATCCTCTATAGTTTTAAATCCAAATATGTTATAGGATGAGTTATGCAAATTTAAGTTTGCCTGTTCTGCACATTTGCTTACCTTCTCCATTATTTCCGAACGTATAGTTTTATTCCACCATACTTCAACATCTTTCTCTTCTTCTGTATCTATATGTTCTTTCAGAATTTGAGATTCCGCAGTAATAGAGTTTATACACTTGAAACGATAGTCTCCTTTTCTCGGAACTGGCAAATAAAAAGGCTCATCAGACATGCCTTCAAGACTACAAACCGATTTGCCTTCTTTCAAAACCTGACAATCTTCGTTTGAGTAAAACTTGAAAACCGATGTTGTCTTGTTTAAAGCTTGCGCTTCTGCTGTGATATACCCTTTCTCTACCAATTTGTTGAGATATTCCTCAAAATAGGAAAATGAGAATTCTGGAGCATTCTTTAATGTCAGTTCTTTTAATTCATTGGGCAACGTGTCAATATTTGGCATTTGGTAACCTCCAAGAAGTATAGGAATTATATTCCTCTTGGTTTTAATTGCATACGCAATTTCCTTGCAGAACCAATCTTTATTCCATTCTTCAGTCTTGCAGGCATCAAGAGATCCATCTTCAAGAATGACAAATACATCCTTTGCATTTTCAATGTAATGCAATAACTGAACATCAAAGTTGTCTTTCTTCATTTCATCCAAATCGAAGAAGGTAGAATAGCCTCGTGTTGTCAGTCTGTAGTATAAGTTATTGGCTGTTGCAAGACTCTTGCGTTTATAGCTAATGAATATATCGTAAGTCATAAATATTTATTCACATTTTGTAATGTTGTATATCGGTATCCTCTCTAATCCTGGAGCATTTCCCTCTTTTATTGTTGGCTTTCCCATACGAGTAGCCAACCATAGATATCTGTCAATATTTGCTTTTGACACTTTATACTTTAACGGATGAATCCATGAACCAAGATTGATGCTACAACCATCTTTCTGTGAAGCTTTCACGAAGTCTTCCAAAGGATGACCAGTCACCTCATCCATTGGGATAGACATGAATTTATCAACATCTATGCGGCCATTGGTAAAGCAATCAGTAGCTTCTGCTGTTTGATAAGAAATCTCGTTCCAAAACTCTTCTTTGAAAACATCGTCATTGGTATAACGCTCTATCTCATCAGGGTCAGAATACATCTTAATCATCTCATCTATCATTTGCTTGCGTTCATCTGCCTCTAAAGTTTTAGGAACGCTTAACTCAAAGTTAGCTCGAAGATTTTCAAGCATTTGTTGCTTCATTTTCTTAGTACTGTATCGCATAAGGTTTGCTATCATCTTCAGTTGTTTTACCTGTGCCATACATTCTGGTCCCATAGTATCAGGACGAGTGTTGGAAAGGTATCTTGCCAAACGCTTGTGTTGAGCCTCTGTTATATTGACGAGGTATTGTTGTGGTATCGTCTCATAGAATTGTTGTTTAATCGGATTATAAACTTTCACCCTGATTTTCTTGGTGTTATCATAATTAATATTTGCCACCATGATCATTTCTGCTATTGTCCACCAAGATTTAGTATAGTCTATTTCACCCTTGTCGTTACGACTCTCATACACCCATACTTCATCGACCTCTCGAATATGGTCTTCCAATAAGCCGACAAGCATCCATCTACGCATAGGAGTATGAGCTTCATCAGCGCCACATAATGAAGCTGGAGGTAAAACCTTCAGTTCATAGTCACCATCACATCCAAGTCTATGACGTTCTTTTTCCGATTGAATATCAGTACCTGTAATTATAGATTTAAACTTTTCTACTTCTTCACTGTGACTGTTGCGATAACTAATCATTACAGAAGTTTTTTCGTGTTGTTTCCTTCTGCGTATCTCTAATGAAGCACCGAGCATTTCCTCCATTTCCTTTTGGTATTTAAGGAAATCGTTAATCATATCTTCTGGAATGCGACTGTATGTGTCTTCTTTCAGAGATTGCTTAATTTGTTCTGGTAACTTTTTCAAGATATGCTCGATAGTACATCTTTCCCCATCTTCTTGAGGGAAAACACCTCGTAAAGGTGTAATGTTTAATGGCAGATTATTCTCGCTCACAACAATTATGTGATTGAGAATATTTACTTGTGCTGTCAATGCTGGATAAACACCACCGTCATTTACGTCTGATGGTATTGTACAATCTACCACGACAATGTCTGATACATGTACTGCATAAAGAAATTGTTGCTGTTGTAAAGGATTAACATCTTTCTTTATAGTTACGAGTTCAAACTCTAAATTATATTTATTAGCAATATCCTTAATTCCTTCTGCAAAAGGAGTACTGCTGCGGAATTCTGGGATGAATAATATTAATGATTTCATAGGTCTTGCATTTTGAGATTTTGAAGCGCTGCTTCTATAGTTTGCATAGGATCAAATGTTGGAGCCATATATCTATCCTTAGCTGTCTCGCGGCTTTTGATATCTATCCAATCAACTGATGTATTTATTTCTAATGTTTCTTTTTCATTATTATTAGGGGACCAACATGTATATTCGCGATAAAAGCAAATAGTCTGAGATGTTTCTTTTTCTATTTCTTTACCTACAAATATGTAGTGTTCTACTCTTGGAATGTCTTTTCCATAATAAGACACAAGAATCCGTCCTGTAAAATCTATATTAATGATATAATTTTCATTCTCATTGATTTCTTTACTCTCTCCTTTTGGCTCTTCATTTATTTGACAAGACATAGAACAAGAACCATGAATGCTAGTCTATTCTAACATTTAATTGTTTGCGTAATAAATCATAAGTTTCTTCACTATTTGTATGATTGTATTTCACAATACTATGTTGCTCTGAAACTACATTTTTTATAACAGATGGAATGTTCTTGCTTTTTATTATTTTTGAAAAATCACAGTCAAGACCACAAAATGGAATGATAGGTATATTGTATTTCTTTGCATGCTCAATTTCTTGAATAAAAATATCATTATCAGATTTTATTTTTTACCAATACCCTTGAATAATATCATTATTACATTGCCTGAATTTCTGATATCTTCATCTAATTGCGCAGACCATTCACCTCCTTTCATGTTTTTTACATCCAAGAAAGCTTTAAGGTGGTATTTATGCTCCAATATAGCCCGAAGGAGTTCAGCCCATGCACTTCCACCATCACGTTTATAACTTATAAAAACATCGTATTTCATGATTTACTATTTAATGTTTACTGATTCTCCTTATTAATCAGATTCACCACCACTTTCACCATCACATCTTTCTCCTCGGTCCTACTCTCGGCAATCATCAACGTGAGGGCAACAAGGGTGTTGTCGGCTATGCGCTTGTGGCCGTCTTCTGCGTAAAGCACATGGTTGTTGTTGAGGAGCCATAGGAACAGCATGGCGGCAATGCGCTTGTTGCCATCGCTGAAGGAATGATTCTTTACTACAAGGTAAAGCAACATGGCAGCCTTTTCCTCAACTGATGGATAGAGGTCTTCGCCTCCAAAAGTCTGGTAAATCTGTCCGATACTACTCTTGAAGGAATCGTCCTTCTCGTTAGCAAACCACTGGCTTCCGCCGAACTTCTCCTTCAAGGCATTGATGGCCTCCATCGCATTATCGTAGGTGGCTCGAAACGGCTCTTCCTTGGTGGTCTTCTGTATGGAGAGGGATTGATAATCGTAGTGGTCCAACGTGTCGAGCGCATAGACATAGTCACTGATGACGTTGAAGAGTCCACCGTATTCCTCAGAAGTAACCTTCTCCTGTAAGCCCACGGTACGAGACATCAAGCGCACCACGTCCTTGAGTTCGTTGTAGCGGTCGAGCTTTATCTGTTGGTTGATGGCATAGCCCTTGATGAGGTATTGCTTGAGGACTGAAGTAGCCCAACGACGGAAAGAGGTTGCATTCTTACTGTTCACCCTATAGCCAACGGATATTATCATATCCAAGTTGTAATAAGGAATTTCACGAAGAATACTACGATGTCCCTCTGTTCGAACCTGTGCATTTTTTGCACAGGTTGAATTTTGATCAAGTTCTTCCGACTTGTAAATATTACGAATATGTCGAACTATAGAAGTTCTATCTACTCCAAACAACTCCGCCATTTGGCTCTGAGTCAGCCACACTGTATCATTCTCCAGCTTCACGTTCAGCTGTATGCTTCCGTCCTGAGAGCTGTATATTTCGATTGCGTTATTCATTATTTCTGTTTTTTAGTTTGTTCTCCCAGCCACATCTTCAAGGATGTTTCTACCACTTGATAATCATAGCCTTGCGTTGCAGTATCAAGAGCATCCCATGAAGTGAGACACTTATGCTGCATCAAAATATCTCGTTTTGATTTCTCTACATTTTTATCATAAGTATATCCCAACATCTCATGAGAGGCATTCCAACGTAGATGCTCAGTTTGAGCCAGAGTATCCATTATCTTCTGCCACTCAAGAGGAATGCCATAGGTATTATCCGCATGCCGTTCATATTGTCCTACAGTAGCTGCAAATTCACGGAATCTATCAATATCGTCGTCAAGAGCCTTCAACATAAGTCGAACTTTGGTGTTACGATGCCAAGCGTTTTCCATGTCCTCGTGTTCCATGCGCCTTATCTCATTGAGATTGCCAAAGCCGAAAGGCATTTCTTTTCCGAGTTTTTCAATTCGTCGTTCCATCCACTTCGTGCCGAGTTGCGCCTCAGCTTCTTGAAGACCTTCATAGCTGTTGTAGTATCTATAGGACTCTTTACGCATGCTATCATCAATGATGTTGTGCCATGTGTAAAGTTCCTGCATCTTGCCGAAAATGCAGAGAGGTTGTTTGTTGTTCTTTAGTCCAAGAGACTTAACGACACTCTCATTATAATGTTTGACGATTCGCTCCATATAATGAAGCAGTTCATCGTTATAAGAACGAACAAAGATCCTGAACTTTTCCATATCCGCTTTCTGGGCAATGGCTTGCTTTAGGAGTCTTACTGCCATTGTTATGCCTTCCTCGTCATCCTTTATTGAGATAACAATATAATTTAAGGTCAAGATGTTCTTTTCAAGATAATTCATAAACAACTGGCTATGACAATCGGCATCATACAGATTGATTCGATGCATAGAGTCATTTTCCACACCATTCAGCACCTCACTTATATCTGCTCCCTTTGATGAATTTCTGAATATGGGCGCAATGTTGTTCATATCCTTGTCAAATACATCACAGCGGAATTGAGGGCGTAAATCATCTTTGAAATATTCACTTTGCACAAATGCCCCATACTCATAAAGGAATCGTACTGCATCTCGTCCGCATTGCCCCATCCCAATAACCACAGAGCGGAAAGGACTTGAAACTGAAGCGTTGTGCTCCACTTTTACAAAGTCAACAGGCAGGCACAAGTCGTCTTTGCTGCTTTTGAGCGTCTCTATTGCCATGTGAGCAGAATCTACAAGATGAATATCTATAAGACCCGAGTAACGAATATTCTCCAACACTCTGTTAACACTATCAAACCTCGCATGGCAATGGATGGTCACATGATGGGTACGTGCATAGTCCTTTAGGTCTTTATCGCAAGATAGATTTGCCGCACCTTGACGTTGCTTTCCTCGTCCTCGCCAAGCATCATGATATGCACATACAGATTGGTCTTGTCAAGAAGCTTGACAATAGAAGTTAGAGATAGCTTGTTCCTCAGAATATCAGCTTCTCCATAAATTTTCTCTTTTTCTGTCAATTCACATTTCGAGAGACGTGAAAACGCATTCGTTGAAAGGCAGTCTAGTTCCTTCAATTCCTTGAGCTCCTTGTTTTTAATGGAAAGAAAGTGGAAAAGTCTGTCCAGACCTGTTCTGTTGCTCGTCGATTCCTCATCATCTGCGGTTTTAACAAAAAGTATTCGATGGGTATCTTTTGCATTTTTTCGAATATCTTTGGCAAGCATATAAGAGGCTTTGTTCATCCCCCAGAATATATACAGATCGTCTTTCTTTCGTGAAAACAAGGATGTCAGCCACAAGTGTATGCCAGCAATAATATTATAGCCAAAATGCTTGATAACAAACAACATGCTAACCAATGCCGCAGCAAAGTGGACAAAGGAGAATAATGACATATAGTATAAGTTGCTGTGGAAACAACCGTGAACAGCACTTATATCACTTTCTAACAAGAACATCTCGAAAGCATGTATCACAGACATCCAAGCCACGGCAAATATCCTGTAGTATTCACCCTGATTGCTTTCTGTAATATACATACCTACACTGTAAACACAAAAACCCAAGGTCCATACAAAGATGAATATGAAAGTAAGCTTACCTTCTATCCATCTCCAGAACTTGTTCCATCTATCACTTTCCATCAGATGAAATCCAATGGCTAACAACAACGCTCCAGCAATGAACAGCAAAGCTACAAAGAAGGATTCTTGAAGCAGACCTTTCACAGTTTCTTCCGTAGCCACATCTTCTGAAACAAAAGTATCGTGACAAGAAGAAAACAGCATAGATGCTGTCAAGAACGTGAGCAACAAGAAAATATTTCTAAGCCTGTACATCATTTTGATTGCTTTGGGTGTTTTCGCTGTTACTTTCTGTCATGTAAGTTTTCTTCAAGAAAGCCCAGCAGTCATTTCTTACTCCATCTAACACTTCTTTATCCGAGCGCACCATCTCATAGCAGAAGTTAATAAACTCTTTGCGTTCCTTATCTTCAGCTGTCTTCGTTTGAGAAGAATCTGCACCATTTTTCGTTTGAGAGGAAGCATCAGCAGAATTAGTTGACTTTTGACCGTTTCCCCTTTTTTTATACTTTTCCTCGGCAAACTTCTGTTCATGCCTATTATACTTGTAGTAACAATATGCAATACACCCAACTATTAACAAAATGGTGATACATATAATAAGAGTAATCAATACATCACTACAAACCCAACTATCTGTTATACGGCATCCTGGTGTTGAGCGATTTACTACCAAACATAAACTATCCTTCATAATTATAGTACATTTTATTTGTTCATCAAACTTTCTATTCTTTCTTTTCCTCTCTCCTTCAGTTTATGGAAGAAGACAAGGAACAATATCATACATAATGAAGAGAGACTTTCGGTAATCTGCATTGAGAAGAGAATACCATCAAAAATACCATGAGCAAGAATAGGAGCCGCAAGAATCATACCCATAGCCTTGGCACTTCGGTCTATCCCAAAATGATAAAGGCTATAATAATAGCCCATCAGAACGGCAAACAAGAAATGCCCAGGGATAGAGAACAATGCTCGTCCAATGCCTGCTCTAACCCACGAACCATCTTCTATCCCTTGCACAAGATACAACACATTCTCTATGCCTGCGAATCCCATACCCACGCAAACAGCATAAACGATGCCATCAAAATGCTCATCAAAATATGGATTCTTTCTAAGCAACAGCCACAACATGATGAACTTTGCCAGTTCTTCCGGGATGGCAGCTAATGCAAATGCATCGGAAAAAGCCTCTGGTATAGACGAATATGTATTTGCATCCAGTTCCATTCCCAACAACATACTTGTTGGAACCGAAAAGCCAAAGGATAATATAGCCGAAAGTATTCCAAACAAGAAGGCTTTTATCAACCATTTTGTTGGTTCTGGCTGTAAACTATCTTTCCTATTGATGTACCATAATGCCACAAGAACAGGAGTAATGGCAGATAGAAGGACTAATAGAAGTTGCATCTATAATCAAATTATTAATAGCTATAAAAGATACTACAATCATTTTAGTTCACATTTTATTGCTTTTCAACAATAATTGTTGCTATCTTTTCAAAAACTGCACTCGTTGCGTTCTGATATTTGCGACATGTCTCCAGAAAGCATTAACTTCATTAATCTTTGATTGATTCGCAAATGCATAGATACTAATTCCTTCACGAATAGACCAAACCATACCAGATTTATTAATCGTGTAAAACAACTGTACCCAAATAGGTATAAATAGAATACCAAACAATGTACAAGCAAACAAGACACTGACAAAGTACAATCCAAAAAGAGAAGGTTGATATACAATACCACTATTGATATCTTCCACAAATGCATCTTGGTAAACAACTTTTCCTAACTTGCCAAGTTGTATTACAGCAATTCGTTTATCGGTTAAACAGACAAAGCTTCTCGTTTTGTTCAACAAGAAACCATAGCTTCCAAAATAGCGTACTTCAAGCAAATGCTCCTCATTCCCTATAAAAGCATGGAACATTGTTGAAATCGCTTCTTTTTCTCCTTGTACAGCTCTACTAATGAGAGTAGATTCAAATTTGATTTTTGACATAATTTAAAAAATTGATGTTATTTTTCTTTGAATATTCTATTTAATAGCTTACCAATTTTTGAAGTAGGATAATTCCATGTACCAACTCCCACGTCAGAAAATTCCTCTTCATCAAATGGTTCTATTTCGTAAGTTTGGGATTTTGATTCTAAGAAATTGTCACACAACCTTTTATAAAAAGAATCAAAATAATCAATTGTATGTTTAGGACCATTTTTTGTAACAACTCCAGCAATATCACTAGGTAGATTGCTTGGATAAGAATCGACACCAGCCAACATGACAGGTATAACATTTTTCTTATGTAATAATGCATGGGCTAGTTCACATCTAAGCCAATCTTTTTTTCTATCAAATGTTTTATCTAAACATCTGTCAAAAGCATTTTTGTCTACAATAAGAATAAAATCTGTGCATTCTTCAACTCTCTTCAATAATGCAACATCAAAATCTCCATTTCGAAGCGTGTCGATATCGAAACTTACCCTATAACCATCAGAACGTAACAAATCATAAAGATGTTTTGCCGTCTCAAATCCACCAATTCGTCGATAGCTTATAAATATATCATATTTCATCATTACTCATTTTTTCTTTATCTCAAATCCCAACTTCTTAACCAGCTTCAGTGTCTGCATCGCCATTTCTCGGTCATACAGTTTCTCGCTTTCGGGCAGATTACAGTAAGGCACCATATCGGGAGTTTCTTTCTTTTGGTCATTGCGCTCCGGCCCATAACTCCAACCTTGATCAGTGCGAGCTTTTGCCCATATCTCGTGAGCGTTCTCGGCAATAGCCTCTTGCAGTTCAGTGAGGTCATCGTCGAGCTGTACATCATCAAGACTTATTGGGTATGGCTCATATACGAAACGGTCGGTGGTGTTCACCACGACAAGATAATGGTTGGATTGCGCCCAAGCCTTAACGAAAGATGCAAGGCGATAGGTGGTGAGTTCCTCTTCTGTGTAAGGGTTGAAGAGTGTTATTTCATCAGACTCTATTGAAATGGAACTAATAGCTACGGCATGGTTGGGCAGCGTAGTATCTTCTGCCACGTCATGAAGTAATTGAGCGTTGTCAATTACAGCTATCAGTTGGTTGCCATTGTCTAAAAGACGAGCAATATCTTCTGTGATGGAGTCGTAACGGCGGCTGACTGATAGGTTGTTCTTCTCTAAGAGTCTACCTATATTATATAGAGGCATACCCTTGTCTTTCAGCCAACAATTGCGGTAGGCTTCGTCAAGAAGCGTCTTGTGAGTGGTCTCTATACCAAACTGATGGAGGATGAACTCTTCGCACTCTATGTCGCAAAGATAATTTTCCTTCTGCTTAGCAACCATGGCTGTCATGGGAACAGACTTTTGTACGACAGGTTTCAAGGCAGCCATATCTTCGTCCACTTCACTTGCTATGCGGATGATTTCTTGTAAATCTTTGTCCTGTTCTGCGGCTTTCAACACAAGCATGGTGTCTTCTGCCGACGTGTTGCCATCCAAGAAGGCAGACAACAGTTCATCTGATATAATAATATGCTTATCGTTCATAATGCTTTTTGTCTTTAAGTGCAACTTCGGTAAGAGCTTGTATCGCTCTGCGTTTGATATTATATAGGTTGTCCACGGTCACGCATAGCTGCCGTGCCACATCTTCCGGCGTTCTGTCATCTATCATCAGCAGACGGATCACCAAGGCGTAACGTTGGTTCTTCATCTGTCTTAATAGGGTTTCCATATCCATTCGTGCTTGTGAGCTTTCCACCAACGATAGTTCACGATGACTATTGTAAAGAGGTTCTTGGCTCTCGTCATCTATCACTTTCGCCTTGCTTTTCAGTAACAGGCAATGTCTTATGGCAGTGGTCTTTAGCCACTGGTAGAGCGTACTTTCAAACTTAAACGTGCGCAACTTCTTACAATCGTTCTCCATAAGGAGTATGTATAACTCGCTGATTATTTCATCGTAATCAACGATCTGTGTCCCAAACACCCGCCTTATGACACTAAGGAACAATGGACGGCAATCCTTGAAAAAGAATTGTGCCGTTACCTTAGGGTCGTGGGCGATGAGGGAGGATATTATTTCTTGGTCAGTCATATTTGACTTTAAATTTTCAAAAACATTAAAAATACATATAATATATGCTATTTATTGCGACTTTGTAGCATATTAATCTTATTTCTATTTTTCCAAATAACTTCAATTAAACTTGATACAGTAAGATTTTTTATTGCAAACAATTGTAATGTAATGCCATAATAGTCTTTTAAGTCTTTTATGAATATCTTAAAGTTAAATTCAAGTTCGGATAGTTTTATTCTTTTTTTGTCTGTTTTATCTTTACAGTATTCCATTATGAGCTCATATATGTCTTCTTTACTGCTGAAAAACAAAGGATTTTCCTTAGAAAATGAATTAACGGCTTTAACTGGTTGTAATATAGACTTTGTCTTTTCTGATTCTTTTTTATTTCCTTTCTTATTTTCTAAGTTAATTTTTTCTTCCTTGCGTGGTAAAGTTTTGTTTGTAGCTTCTTTAAGTTGGTTTTCTAAGTTCTCGGCTATCTCAATCAACTGTAAACACTTCTTTTCATTTTCTTCTAATGATTTTTGTAATTTACTTATAATAGAGTTTTTGGAGTTTTCTGATTTAGTAAGTTCTTCTAATTTAGATTGTAAATTATGATTATTTTTTTCCGATTCCACATATTTAGCTTTAAGAACTTTCTCGTTTTCTTCAAAACGTTTTACTACAGAATTTAATTCATTTTCGTATTTTATAATTTTACGTTTGGCATTTTCTATTTCTTGATTTTTTAAATCAGCTTCACTTTCTAATTCTTCCAAATAATTCCAGTTACTACGAGCAATAAATAAATGTTCTTCAGTAGATATTCCTTTTGTTGCAAATATAGGTACAAATGCCCATCCACATTTTTTACAATATGAAGCTTCAAATATGGCTTCTTCATTACAAATGGGACAGTTTTTTCTTTCTTCCCCCAATAATTTGTGCTTTTCTATAATTTCATTTGCAAGATTATCCAACGTACTTGAATGACGAGAATACTCTGCCTCTTTATCCTTTATTTCATTTCTTATTCTTTCTTTACGTTGCGCTTCTTCTTTTTGCTTTTTTATTTTCTCTTCCTCTAGCTTTGCTTTTCTTCTTTCTTCTTCTTTGCGTTCTACATATGCTGGAGTTTCAACGTATGATAAAAGACTTTCTTTATAGTTATAAAAGGATTTTGATTCATATTTCCATAGATCTGCATTAATATCATCAATGCTTATATCCTTTAAGATGGATAGTATTTGCCCAGGCTTTTTACCTTTGATTTTTGCAACTAAAAACCAGTCCCATTCATAATATACCCATGTAGAATCTACATAATCAATATTGGATGCAAAAACAATTAAATGATAAGTTGATTTTAATGCTTGAGAAATTGCTTTTCTGTATTCGGAATCTCCCATTTGTCTGAGTTCCTTGTTTGCAAGGAATACATTAAAGCCATTCTCTTTTAGAAAATTATATATTTCTTCTGCATATATATAATCTTCACTTTTGCATGATATAAAAACATCGTATTCCATATTGTCCAGATACTTTTTACTATTAGAGTTTTTCCCCACACACCGAGCAGAACTTCTGCCCATCCTTCACTTCAACACCACACTTCGGACATTTCTTAGCGTTCTTTGCCTTGTCAAGACTGCCGTCCTCTTTTGCTTGCTTATAGGCGGCTTTGCCCTCTTTCACCATATCCTTGATGTTCGACTCCTTGATGATGTTGCGGATTATGTGCTTGGTATCATCGGATTTTGAAACCTTTAGCGTGCCGTCTGGCTGCATCATCCGTGTAATGAGTTTCAGATATATGATAGCGGAAACATATACTATGGTATATCCAAGGGCGGCGTTTAGAGCAATGGCGGCTGCCGTTCCTACTCCTGGAATGATAGACAAGATTGAAGAACCAATAAGTACGGCGACAAATGCACCAGCACTTGTTACCAAGTTTGTAACGACGGCAGAGCCTATGAACTTTGCCGTGTTCTCCGACATGGAGATACCGAGTGTCTTGTTAATCTTGACGTATGTTGCCCATACGAAACCAGCTTGTGTCAATGCCGCAGCCACTCCAGCAAATCCAGGAGCCACTCCAGCCACACCACTCGCTATGGCGGCAGCTATGGCATAACCGCTGATAGTCTCGCTGATACATGCAATCTTGGTTCCGTCAAGAGTACCTTGCATCGCCTTGTCAAGTTCTTGACAGGCTTTGGCTAAAAATGGAGCTATATTCATAATATAAGTATTTTTTATAGTTTATGTCCGCAATGCTGACAGAACTTCCATGAAGCGTCTATCGCCATATGGCAATGAGGGCAAACGGGATTATTCTTTATCATGTTCTGATAATCTTCACTTTCTGTCCATTTCAGCATTTCTCTGACACGAACAGAAGTGAAAGGGTGGTCTTGATCCATTACAGCATAAGTCTGCAATGTCTTGTTCCACAATCCATTTTTGCAGAAAGCATCATAGAGGTCGGCTTGCTCGGCAAGCTCTTCAAGGTTAAGCTCTGAGGTGATAGACTTCGGACCACCTGCCAAGCGTGCCAACATTGATGCCGTAGCTTTAGGACCAACGATATAGGCAGCCGCACGGTCGCAACTCAGTTCGCTCTTGCGTTGCCAATACATCAAGGCATAGTGAATAGGTACAGCTAACTTTGCCAACGTCTCAAACATACCCGAAGCATTGGCAATAATCTGTGCCAATGTATGGTAGAGCATATGACGACAGGCTATATGTCCGCATTCATGTGCGACGACACCAATCAGTTCCTCTTCTGACATCATATCTACCAAGGCTGATGTGATGGTGATAGCAGTCTGCGTGTCGCCAAAAGCATAAGCGTTTGGAGCAGGATTCATTTCCAGATAGAACTCTGGCTCCTTTATTTCCAACTGTTCACATATTGGTGGGAGAATGTTATAGAGCCGAGGCAATTGTGTGGGAGAGAGCTTTACCTTTGAGGCCATATTTAATCCTGTCTGTAACTGCTCGGCACCGATGTCCATAACTTTCTTCACTATTGTTGAAAGCATTGGTATGGCCTTTAATGCCTTCAACGCTGCAGCATCTTCAGGATGGATAAATTCTGTATATTGCATGACTAGTTTCTTTTAAGCTTAAAATGTTTCAATAATTTGAATAAAATCATTTGGTATATAGGCTGTTGCCACAGTACAAACACCTTCAAGAACGACAAATACTCGTTGTTGACCAGCAGCTCTACCAACACGTCCAACGACTCCAGTAAACGGACCATCTATCACTCTCACCAAGTCGCCGCTTTTGAAATGGCATCGTTCTGGCGGCAACACCATGATGTGCTCGCTATTCACACTTGTCAGTTTGATGAAATTTAGCATTTCATTGTCAGGAATCGTAACAGGAGGGTTCTTTCCAGTATCTTTCTCTACTTCTTTTGTTTTGTCTGTATAGTATTTAAGCCAAGAAGCAGTAACGGATGGCTGCTTTACAAACTCATGCGATTTCTCTCGAGTCATATATGCAAAAATAAGATTGGGAAGCAAAGGCTCATGAACGAGTTTTCGCTTCCCATTTATTTCTTTAATGACATAATGCATCGGCAAGTATGTCTCTACATTCTTAGCTTGAAAATATTCAAGAGCTTTTTCTGTTCTACCATAAGTTGCTCGCAGAACAAACCATTGCTTCTTTCCATTTGGCACATAATCCGAGGACACCCCTGTATGGGAGTTCTCGGTCTTTAGACCTTGAACTTCGGGGGAGGTGCAGGAGGTAAGTCCAGCACAGGAGGGATTTTTACCGCCTCGTCGGGTGTCAGCATTAGGCAATGCGTCCATTTTATAACGTATTTCAGTTGAAGATGTTGTCACAAAGTGTCTTATTTTATACAACAACACCTGACACTTAAATTAAATGCAAAAATACAGAAATAAATTAAAAATAAGAAAAAATAGTTCAAAATAAGGAAAGAAAGAATGCACTTTTACGTTTATTTAACTAAAAAATCGCTTGTCTGTAACGTTTTTATAAAGTACCACTTCATTGTTTCTTATCCCAAACAGAGGTTGACGTTGAGCAATATGTCACAAGCGTAGCAGAAGAGATTCACACAATACCTATAGTTGTACGACTATAGATTTTCCTCAACGCCACCATCTTGCCAGAAAACCACAAGTGTCTGATTATCAATATCTTTCCTATTTTCTTCATATTTACGATATTCTCAAAGAAATAATAAGCGTCTGAAAAAACGAGAATCTCAGGCAAGCTAATGTAAAGAAGATTCATTCTTAACAAAGCCACATCACTACATCTTCGGGTAATTCTTGCAAATCACCTACTTCATTTTCCACCCATCAATGGTTCCCGTCTTCGATGAGAAGTTGCAGCCTATCTGATAAATCTTTCTGCCATCTGCTGCATATTCCCTGGCATAGCCCATATCCTCTATCTGCTTCAGGGCTTCTTCAGCCGAACCATCTCGCTTGAATTCGAAGATGTAGATATAGTTCTGGGTTTCAACCACACAATCTACCCTACCTTCGCTTTGCTGTTTTTCGATGAAGACCGTGAAACAGCTGATCATTCTCAATACGAGATAGAAGGTGTATTGAAAATAACGCTCCTTCTCGCGCTCATCGTCCTTACGACGCTGGTTATAAGGAATGCTAGCAAAGAAGGAAGTCATCAGATTCTCCAACTGATGGCAATCTCCCTTCGACATCACATGTACTACCTGAATGACCCAGGCATCCGTTGACTTCGCAGGCTTCAGATAACTGGAAGCTACCAACGTCAAGAATCCGCTTCGCACTTCATCATTCGGAAAATCCAGAAGATAGGAATCGGTATCCATATTCCAGCCCTTAATGGTAAGATAACCGCTCTGATAAATCATTGGCAACGGTGCTTCCACATCTGCCTTGTAGTCGATAAAACTACTCGTAGGATAAAACCTGTTCACCATCTCGTTGATGTTCTCATCAAAATGAGACAATAGGCGAACAAGATAGGTTGGCGAACCGGTGCGGAACCAATAATCTGCCAGAATCTTCTTGCTCAAAGCATTCAAGATGCTGAAAGGATTATAGATATCAAGCATGTTAGGACTGAAGTGGTAACCATCAAACTTCCTCTTCAGCTTGTATTTCATTCCTTCCTCTGTGGTCTTATATCTCACGGCCATCGCCTTAATTTGCTCATCAAAGGTAGAATACAATTCCTCTTCCGTAATTCCACAAAGTGCCTCGTAATGCTCATCCATACTGATGTCGTTTGGCTGATTGAAACCACTAAACACGCTCACTTGCGAGAACTTGGTGACACCCGTGAGCAAGACAAACTGGAGATTAGCATCGGCAGCCTTGAAGACACTATAGAAACCTTTCAAGACCTCACGATTCCAATCTTCTAACAACCGTTCTTCACCCTTTATTGATGTTTTGATTTGTGTATCAAGCACATCCAATATTGGCTTATCATACTCATCAATTAAAACCACGGCACGAAGTCCTGTTTTCTCATGAGCTGCTTTCAATACATATTCAAAACGACCTCCTAAGGAATCCCTGAAAGGACTTTTACCATATATCATCTCTTGCGATGCAACAAAGTTTTCTAATATGACCTCAAGTTCTCCAGGATTAGTGAAATTATTACCATTAAAGTCAAGATGAAACACAGGATATTGCTTCCACTCCTTCTCCAGCTTGTCGATAGCAAGCCCCTTGAACAACTCCTTCTTTCCCTCGAAATAGCACTTCAAAGTAGATACGAGCAACGACTTTCCAAATCGTCGTGGACGACTCAGAAAGTATATTTTACCATTAGTCACTAAGTCATAGACCAATGCCGTTTTATCAAGATAAGCATAACCATTTTCTATGATTTGTTCGAAACTCTGTATTCCGATAGGATATTTCATATTGCTGCCATTTTAAATTCTTTCGGCAAAGTTACAAAAAATAATGATACAAGCAAAGGAATAGCCAGAAAAAAAAGCCTTTTTGTCCTTTTACTTTTTTACCTATTTACTCTTTTACCTTTAAAAGTTTGATTGTCTGTGTTTTTCCCGAAGTAATGGTCTGATAGTTTTTCACCACCGTCACAAGAGCTTTCGAGAATAATCAAAAGAGTTTTTGACAGCCGTCAAAAACTCTTTTTACGAATGTACAAAAGGTTGGGAGCATACGTTCATCCCATAAGTATTGGTTATTACTCTTAAACAATATACCTTTTACTCTACAATCGCATGATTTCACTCCCCTATTACACGATACAAATAAGTGGCACCCACCTTCTCGCGAACCATCTTCGGAAAATCTCCTTCACAATAACCATCAAGCACTTGACGAGCATGATAGTCTGCTACGCCCAACAAAAGACGGAAGTTCTTGACCGTTATAAAACCATGTTCCTTGCAATAACTGGTGATAACCAGCCATTCTTGCTCCGGGTCTTGCGCAAAAGCTTTTGTTTTCCAAGGACTACGGCTGCATTTACTATCATACTCTATGAAAAAGTCCTTGTCATACTCCTTGGTGGTTCGCACCTCAAAACCGGAACATACTACCTCACTGGCAGGTATGCGCTCACCTTCATGATAAACCTTGTGATAATAATTACCATTTTCATCCTTATGTTCCCGTAACTTTAGCTTCGGACGAATGACAAGCATATTTCCTATCTTCACTTCCATACCTTGGGAGAGAGCCAGCATCGTCTCGTCCTTAATGGATTCGATGGCTGCCACAAATTGGGCTGGCGTCATCTGGTGATGATGCCGCATCCCTTTTGTCATATCCTTAAAATCATAAATATCGCTATAAACGAACTGAGGATGAATCAAATATTCGCCGGTCTCGTCTTTCATCGGAGAACGGTGTTCTATATAATGTATCGAACCGGTTGCTTTTGGCATAGTTATCTTGTACTTTATGATGTTAATATCTACCGAATATTTCCTATCTCTTATATATATAAAATAGGTAAACATATTCACCATCTTCATGATGCTATGTTTTATTCGTCATGTGAGTGCAAAGATAGACAAAAAGTTTGAGATTGGAAAAGGAATTAGAGAAAAACATGATAACAATGATAGACGATGTGCAAAATAACCTAAAACTTTCAGAAGAAATGTATGAAAAACCAAAAAATATATGTAACTTTGGAGGCGATTTCAGAACAATTCAATCAAATTTACAATGGAAAAACATAATTTTGTGACGATTGCAGACCTTTCCAAGGAGAAACTCATGTATCTCTTGGAAATGGCACAAGAGTTTGAAAAGCATCCTAACAGGGAGCTGTTGAAGGGAAAGGTTGTAGCAACCCTTTTCTTCGAACCATCCACTCGTACCCAACTCAGTTTCCAGACAGCAGCCAACCGCCTTGGCGCACGTGTCATTGGTTTCTCTGATGCCAAGACATCCAGCACTACAAAGGGTGAGACTCTCAAGGATACCATCCTGATGGTAAGCAACTATGCTGACGTCATCGCTATGCGCCACTTCATCGAAGGTGCTGCCATATATGCAAGCGAAGTTGCTCCTGTGCCAATCGTCAATGCCGGAGACGGAGCCCACGAGCACCCATCACAATGCTTGCTCGACCTCTACTCAATCTACAAGACACAAGGTACTTTGGAGAACCTCAATATTTATCTGGTAGGCGACCTGAAGTACGGACGTACAGTTCACTCCCTCATCACGGCCATGCGCCATTTCAATCCTACATTCCACTTTATCGCTCCTAAGGAACTCGCTATGCCACAGGAATATAAGTTGTACTGCCAGCAGCACAACATTAAGTATGTGGAGCACGAAGATTTCAACGAGGATGTCATCGCTGGTGCCGACATTCTCTACATGACACGTGTACAGAAGGAGCGTTTCAGTGATCTGATGGAATACGAAAGAGTAAAGAACGTATATATCCTCAAACGCGAAATGCTCAGCAAGGCTAAGGAAAACATGAAGATCATGCACCCACTGCCTCGCGTGAATGAAATTGCATACGATGTAGATGACGACCCACATGCATACTACATCCAGCAGGCTCAAAATGGTCTCTATGCACGAGAAGCCATCTTCTGTCACTGCCTCGGCATCACACTCGATGACGTCAAGAATGACAAGACCGTGATTGAGTAATGTTTAATGTTTAGTGATTAATGTAATTATGGGAAACAATAAGAATCAACTCGTAGTTGCGGCTATCGAAAACGGTACCGTAATCGACCACATACCAGCCGAGAAGACCTATCAGGTTGTCAACCTGCTCCAGTTGGAAAAGATGGACACTCCTGTCACTATCGGCTACAACTTGCCTTCCAAGAAAATCGGCAAAAAGGGAATCATCAAGGTTGCCAACAAGTATTTCACTGATGAGGAAATTAACCGCCTCTCTGTAGTTGCTCCTAACATTGGTCTGAGTATCATCAAGGACTATGAAATCGTGGAGAAAAAGACCGTGAAGACTCCTGATACACTCAAAGGCATCGTAAAATGCAACAATCCTAAGTGTATCACCAATAATGAGCCAATGGCAACTATCTTCCACACAGTAGATGCTGCACTCGGAATTATCCGCTGCCACTATTGCGACAAAGAGCAACAATTAGGCAAGGTAGAACTTTGTAAGTAACAATTTGAAAGCATTTTTCTTCTTTTTCTTCCATATTATTTGGAGTATTGAAGAAAAATGCTTATTTTTGCATCCGCAATTCATAAATAAAGAACTTAACAATAAGAGCCAATGGAAAAAGATCAAGAGATTTTCGACCTGATTGAGAGAGAGCATCAGCGTCAGTTGAAAGGTATGGAGCTGATTGCTTCAGAGAATTTCGTAAGTGAAGAAGTGATGAAAGCTATGGGTTCATACTTGACCAACAAGTATGCAGAAGGTCTCCCTGGCAAACGTTACTATGGCGGTTGCCAAGTTGTTGATATCGTAGAGAACCTTGCCATCGAGCGTGTCAAGAAAGTCTTCGGTGCTGAGTATGCCAATGTTCAGCCTCACTCTGGAGCACAAGCTAATGCAGCCGTTTTGCTCGCAGTTCTCAAACCTGGCGATACTTTCATGGGATTGAATCTCGACCACGGTGGTCACCTTTCTCATGGTAGTCACGTCAATACTTCTGGTATTCTCTACAACCCTATCGGGTACAACCTCAACAAAGAGACAGGCCGAGTTGATTACGACGAAATGGAGAAATTGGCTCTTGAGCATAAACCTAAGTTGATCATCGGTGGCGGTAGTGCCTATAGCCGTGAGTGGGATTATGCCCGCATGCGCAAAATTGCTGATGAGGTAGGCGCCTTGCTGATGATTGATATGGCTCACCCTGCAGGTTTGATTGCTGCTGGTTTGTTGGATAATCCATTGAAGTATGCCCACATCGTTACTTCTACTACACACAAGACTCTCCGTGGTCCTCGTGGTGGTATCATCCTGATGGGTAAAGACTTTGATAATCCTTGGGGTCTGACTACCAAGAAGGGCGAGGTGAAGAAGATGAGTATGTTGCTCAACTCTGCCGTATTCCCAGGACAGCAAGGTGGACCTTTGGAGCATGTCATCGCTGCCAAGGCAGTTGCATTCAATGAGAACCTGCAACCATCTTGGAAAGATTATGCACTTCAGGTTAAGAAGAACGCTGCTGTACTTGCAGAAGACCTCATCGGTCGTGGATTCGGTATTGTCAGCGGTGGTACAGACAACCACTCTATGCTTGTCGATCTGCGCTCTAAGTATCCTGACTTGACAGGTAAAGTTGCTGAAAATGCACTTGTTGCAGCAGATATCACTGTCAATAAGAACATGGTTCCATTCGACTCTCGTTCTGCATTCCAGACATCAGGTATCCGTCTCGGAACAGCTGCCATGACTACTCGTGGTGCTAAGGAAGATATGATGCACCTGATTGCTGAACTTATCGAGGAAGTTTTGAATGCCCCAGAAGACGAGAAGGTCATCGCTCGAGTTCGCGAGAAAGTAAATGAGACAATGAAGGACTATCCTCTGTTCGCTTACTAATTCTTCTGATAAACGGAAAGTAAAGGTCCGGAAAAGTTCCTGATTTTTACATTATTATATAATAGGCTTGTTTTTTAAGTAAAGCAAGCCTATTTTTTGTTGTTTTATATTAAAGCCTGATAGAAATACAAGAAAAAAATTGTAAGTTTGCAGAATAAAACAAGTACGGAATATGAAGAAATATATCATAACTCTGATATCACTCTTTGGTTTCTGCATTGCTCAAGCACAGGCACAAACCTTAACTTTCGGTCCACTGCACAGCGCAGATAGTCCGAGAGCAGACTGGTTATTGCCTGGTGACACCATCATGCAAGCCAGTCAAAAGATGATTTATCAGGGAAAACCAATGAAGAACGTGAAATATACAGTCAGTTCACCTTCTTGGAATGAAGAACAGAAATCTTTCTCTGAAGAAAAATCCAACTTATCTCCTCTAAGCAGTTTAGATGATAACAAGGGATTGGAGTACGGCTATGGTCTGCACAAAGGACTGAATGTTTCCTTAGGTGCTTCAGCATTTGCGACTTTTGGAAAAGGCCTGCCTCATAAAGGCGGATTCTCGCAGAATATCAATGCCACTTATCTGGCTCCTCTCTCTAAAGATGGAAAACTCTGGATTGCAGGAGGCGGATATTTCAACAATACTTTCTGGGGAAGCGACAGCTATCGTGACGTTGGACTTTATGCCATCATGGGCTATAAATTCAATGAGCATTGGGAAGCTTATGTATATGGACAACTCAGCATCAGCAACAACTATGATAACTTCTACAATCGCTATGCTGGATATGGCCCCTATGGTTATGGCAGATATGGCGGCTACGGATTAGGCTATTATCCCGGTTTATGGGGAATGGGAGGAACCATGCCTTTCGGATATGGTATGGGAATGCCAGGAGCCAATGTCTTAGGTGCAGGCGTGAAGTACAATGTCAACAAGAATTTCTCCATCGGAATCAATGTGGAGGGTGTATGGTATAATAATAAGGGAATGGATTATTTTGATAGATACAATTATCCGAACCCGAATGAAAACCGTTCCAAACAGTAATATAAAATTCATTATAAAGACAAAAAAAATAAGAGTGTGATGGAAAACTTCATCACACTCTTATTTTTTTGTTCATATTGGTTTGAAAATCAATGATGTAAAACCTACATAACTTATCGCTATACTTAATCACAAAGGATCTGAAGGATACGTTCTGCAGAACGACCATCCCAGCGGTCAGGAATGCCAGCCTTCTTCCATTCGCCCTTGAAAATTTTCTGCAACATGGCAGCAAGTATCTCTGCATCTTCTCCTACCAGTTCATTGGTTCCCACTTTTACCGTCTCAATATGCTCTGTATAATTATTGAGCGTAATACAAGGTACACCATTAAATGTAGCCTCTTCTGCCACATTACCAGAATCGCTGATGACACCCTGAGCATGAGCTGTGAGATAACAGAAATCAAGATAAGCCTGTGGAGAAACAATCTCTATTCCCGTATGATGATCATGCAATGCCTGATGGGTTTGGAAAGACAGTACTGCCTCCAAGGCCTTACCTCTCAAAGGAGCTATCACCTTGACACCAGCCTTTCGCGCCTCCGCATCAATCACAAAGAGTAAGGCATTCAACTTATCTCTATCGGCAAGCAAAACTTTTCGGTTGATGGTCAGAACAAGGTACTTCCCATCTTCCAATCCATGCTCATCCATCAGTGATGGGCGAGACATCTTGTTCTTCAGGAAACGGATGTTATCGATAAGGATATTTCCTACCATATATACCTTGGAAAGTTCAGCACCTTCCTTATTGGCAATACTGTTGTTTGAAATACCTGCAGTAAAGAGGATGTCAGAGAGTCCATCAATGACAAGACGATTGATTTCCTTAGGCATCGATATATCGAAACTGCGGGTACCCGCTGCAATATGGGCTAATTGAATGCCCTGTTTCTTAGTTACGATGGCTACTGCCATAGTAGAAGCCAAGTCATCCACCACTACAACCACATCCGCAGGATTTTCCTGGAGATATTTTTCAAATTTAGCCATGACATGACCTGTAAGTTCATTCAGATTCTCACAGTCCACAGCCAGATAAACATCCGGCTTCGCTATCTCCAAGTCTTCAAACAGAGAATTTTCCAACGTAGGATCATCCTCCATTCCTGTATAGACCAGTTGATAGCCGATATCATGACCACTGTTTTTTGCTGATACGATAGCTCTGATAAGTGGAGCTACCTTGATAAAATTTGGTCTTGCTCCTGCTACAATACAAATCTTTTTCATAAAGTTTACTTGATATAAAGTATAAAATTATAAGTTATCTGAGGAAAGGGGCTTCATCATGTTCGGCCTTATCCCTTAAAGAGGTCTTTGATTCCACCAATTGAACCCAACAGGTTTGTGGCCTCGTATGGCAAATAAACCACCTTATTGTTCTTACCTTCTGCTACCTCCTGCATCATCTGAATATATTTCTGTGCCAAGAGATAGTTGGCTGGATTGGTACACTGCCCTACTGCCTCAGTTATTTTCTGTATAGCAATCGCCTCAGCTTCTGCCTTGCGAATACGTGCAGTAGCTTCACCTTCGGCATTCAGAATAGCCTGCTGTTTTGCAGCTTCAGCCTTGTTGACAATAGCAGCCTTCTCACCTTCAGAAAGCAAACGCTGTTTCTCCTTTTCACCTTCAGAAGTCAGAATGGTAGCACGCTTGTTTCGTTCTGCCTGCATCTGCTTTTCCATGGCAACGAGCACACTCTCTGGAGGAGTAATATCCTGCAGCTCAACACGGTTTACCTTGATACCCCACTTATTGGTAGCATCATCCAATACAGAACGCAGTTTGGTATTGATGGTATCTCGGGAAGTCAAAGTCTGGTCAAGTTCCATCTCACCTATAATATTACGGAGTGTAGTCTGTGTCAACTTCTCGATAGCATTTGGCAAATTATTGATTTCATACACACTCTTGAATGGATCTACAATTTGGAAATACAGGAGGGCATTAATCTGCATCTGAATATTATCCTTCGTGATTACATTCTGACGGGCGAAATCATAAACCTGCTCACGCAAATCGATGCTATTACTATAGGAATAACGTCCGTTGCGCTGGGAAACGATATCCTTGGCATGATCAATAAAAGGTATGATGATATTGATACCTGGTTTCAAAGTCGCATAATAGCGACCGAGACGCTCTATAATCTTGGTCTCACTCTGAGGAATGATAACAATGGTCTTCTTGACGATGATAAGTGCAAGAACCACAATAACAATTAACACGTAGATACCGATGCTCATAATTGTATGTTTTGATTAGTTAATAATAAATGAAAATTGACTAAAAAATGCTTTTTACAGCTTTTCAACTTCCAGAATAATAGACTCTCTTCCGACTATCTTTACTTTTGTTCCCACTTCAATGTTCACAGATGAAGATGGCGCCTCTGCTTTCCAGTCGTCACCATCCAATTTCACTCTTCCGTAATCACCGGCAACAATGGTTTGCGTCACTTCACCCACCTGCCCCAAGAGGGCATCAGCATTGCTTTTCCTGTCATCAGCTCCTTGATGGATGGCATGAACCAGATGAGGGCGTATGAGCCAAATACTCAATACCGAACAGACTGCCCAGGCAATAACCTGCACCCAGAAAGGCAAACCTGCCACTGCCAGGCAGATACTTACCAGAGCACCAAGGGCGAAACAAGTAACATAGAAATCACCAGATGAGAGTTCCATGATGAGACACACTACTGTAATAATGGTCCAGAAAAGCCAAAGATTTTGAGAAATATAGTCTATCATGATTCAATGATTTTGAATGGTTAGTATTTTTATATTGTCTAACGTCTTCTTGTTGTAGTCTTCTTCGCTGCAGTTTTTCTATTTTTTGTCAATTGCGAAGCTCTGACGGTCTTAACAGAAGTAACGGCAGGAGTTGCGGCCTTATAATATTGCAAAGCTGTAGGCATTTCTTTTTGCAAAGCAGCAATACGCTTAGCATCAGAAGGGTGATCACTGAAGATATCACTCTTGTTGGAACTTGAACCGCTGGACATACGCTTCCAGAAAGGAATAGCCTGCTGAGGATCATAACCAGCCATCGCTGCAAAGATCAGACCCATATAATCAGCCTCTGTCTCATTGTCACGGGAATACTTTAAGTTACGGAATGAGAAATACTGACCGGCAACAGCACTGGCCACATCACCTACACCACTTCCCACAGCCTGATTCAGAACACTGCCTAAAATATTAGTACCAATCTGCTGATTCTGCTGCTTGCTCAACTGCTCGGCACTATGTTTAGCCACAGCATGTGCAATTTCATGACCAAGGACAATGGCAAGACAGGTCTCGTTCTGGGTATATGGGAGCAATCCTTCATAAACTACGATTTTACCACCAGGCATACAGAAAGCATTGGCACTATTGTCTTGCACCAGATTAAATTCCCAGGAATAATTCTTCAAGTCATTAGCAAAACCATTCTGCTTCAAATATGTTTCTACGGCAGTTGCCAATCTCTGACCTACTCTTCTGACCATAGCTGTCTGAGTAGCATTCTTGGATTTTTTAGCCGAAGCCATATACTTTGTATATTCCTGATTAGAGAGGCTCAACACCTGCTCATCAGAAACTGAAATACGATGAGTACGACCTGTCAGTGGTACTTGCTGGGTGGTTCCACAGGAAGCCAACACCAATGATGTCATTGCCACAAGGGCAAGATTCTTTAAACTTTTCATCTTCTCTTTGATTTTAAAACTCCTAAATTGACTGAATTATATGACATAACTCTACTCTTATGCAAAAATAACGTTTTTCTAAATAACTTCCAAACAATTGATAAACTTTTTGAAAGGAAATCTCTATTTTATAACTTTCTTTTCAATGTGATGACAGTCATTTCAGGCCATGCTCCCAAACGGAAAGGGAAAGAACCACCGATACCTGCGGATACATAAAGCATCTGGGCACCCCGCCTATAAATACCTCCCCACTCCTTGAAAGCCAGACGGGCTGGTGTCAATTTACCTATGAGAATCTGTCCAGCATGAGTATGACCGGAAAGGGTAAGATGTATGCCAGCCTTTAGAGCCTCCTTGCGCCAATGATGTGGGTCGTGGGTCAACAGTATTTTGAAAGCTTTCTTATCTACGATTCCCTTCATTGCCTTTTTCAAGTTGGCACGATTAGAGAAAGGTGGATTTCCTGCATTCTCTACTCCTATTATCTCAATACTTGCCAGTCCATGCGATAAAGTAACATGCTCATTCATCAACTGAGTCCAGCCCAACTCTTTCTGAAATCCGAAAAGCATTTTGCGGTTTCGCTTCAAAGCTCCAATGGAATGATTGTTATCATACTCACAATAATCATGATTTCCCCATACAGAATAGATTCCGTCAGGAGCATGAAGTTGTTTTAATGTTTCCAGATATGGAGCGACTTCTGTAGCAGAGTTATTGACTAAATCTCCTGTAAAAACCATCAGTTCAACATCTTCATTATTGGCACATTCCACCACTTTTTCTACGAAATCCGTATTTTTGGGAAAAGTACCCAAATGAAAATCCGTGAAATGCAGTATCTTATAACCATCAAAATAGGGAGGTAAATCCGGTGACGAATAGGTGATCTGTTTCACTTCCAACTTTCTCCATCCCTTCGTGAAACCAAATATGAATCCCCCTATCATAAACAAGGCAGGAAGAATGGCTACCCACCAAGGCAAAAATAGAGACAAAAGGATATAAACAATCTTTGGCATCACAGAAAAAAGAATCATCGTAAAAAGGACCCTTACTGAAAGTCTATGATATACGCCAAATTGTAGTCCTGTTTCTGCCAGAAGAAGCAAAGCTGATGGTATCCACCAGGCTACTGCCAAAGCTAAAGGCCAAGTAGAAACGGCATCAAACCACAGCCAGAAGTCGGGAACTAATGCCAACCCCAGCATCATGATAATATATAGTAATGATCTAAAAATCTTTTTCATGGTGCAAAAATACAAAAAAAGGATGAGACTCTATCATGGAGCCCCATCCTTTTTTATATTAAATCTGTATTTTCTTCTTGATAAGAATTCTATACCTTAATGATGTTATGCATTAGCTGCTACAGAAATCCAATCGAATACACATGAACAGATACCGAATGCAACGATACCTACTGTACAAATGGCAAGCGCCAACTTTGTTGAGCAAGCGCTCTGGAAAGTAGGCAGCGGATTATCGCTGTGCTTGATAAACATTGCCTTCACGATAAGCAAGTAGTAGTACAAGCTCAATACGGTGTTAACCAAAGCGATGAATACTACGCCATAAGCCCATGCTCCAAGAGTGGTGTGAATATCTGCACCCTGAACGGCTGCCATAAACACGAAGAACTTGGAGAACATACCTGCAAATGGAGGAATACCACCCAATGAGAACAAAGCCAATGTCATCAGGAATGCCAAACGTGGATTGGTCTTGTACAAACCGTTGTAGCTGTCCATCATAACTGTACCATTGTTGTGCTCCTCAACAGATGAGATAATGGTAAACACGCTCAAGTTGGCAACTACATAAATCAATACATAGTATGTCAGAGCAGTCACGCTCATTGCTGAGTTACCAACCACAGCCAACATGATGTAACCTGCCTGAGAGATAGAAGAGAATGCCATGAAACGCTTCAAGTCACTCTGACGGATAGCAAAGAGGTTGGCGATAGTGATAGAAAGTACAATGACAATGTAAAGCAATACTGTCCAGTACTCTACCATTGGAGCAAATACCTTCATGAGGATAGCACAGAGAGTAAATGCTGCAGCGCCCTTAGATACTACAGAGAGATAACCTGTAACTGTAGTTGGAGCACCCTGATATGAATCAGCTGTCCAGAAGTGGAAAGGAACCAAAGAAATCTTGAAGCCCAAACCACTGAAGAAGAATACCATACCAGCAATGGTCAATGGAGATGCAGAGATAACCTTTGCAACGTCATCGAAATACAAAGTACCACAAGCAGCATAAAGCAAAGAGATACCATAAATCATCACACCACTTGAGAATGTAGCAGTAAGGATGAACTTAGCACCAGCTTCAGCTGAATTGTGACGATACTTATCGAATGCTACCAAGCAAGCCATTGGCACAGATGCCATCTCAAGACCGAGGAAGAACAGGAGGAAGTGGTTGGCACTTACCATCATATTCATACCGAGCAAGGTAGAGATAATCAACATATAGAACTCACCCTCCTTGAAGGCTGTGTCCT